>Ga0209100_1000064_pt1 | contig 136797 bp, 144 predicted proteins | sample lystaG_FD_185480 | JGI IMG/M metagenome (GOLD analysis project Ga0209100, IMG submission 185480) | Glacier valley bacterial and archeal communities from Borup Fiord, Nunavut, Canada, to study Microbial Dark Matter (Phase II) -... | ecosystem: Environmental > Aquatic > Freshwater > Ice >...
ACCGTGCGGATTGGATTGGACATCGTTGACCTTCTTCCTCTTCGATCTGCGCCCGTGTTCTCGCGCGGCCGCAATGGTGATCCTGTCGCGCATCAATCAGTGGGCAGGGTCTGGTTTGTGTGGTGGGGCCCCAGGGCCCTTACTTCGGTCCCACGACGACGGTGCCGTCGGCGAGGCGTTCCCAGCTGCGGCCGGTGGCAAGCGCGACGCTCTTGTACGCGCCGTCGTAGATCCCGATCCGCTTGTTCTTCACGATCGAGTCGCAGAAGATCTCCATCAGGTCGGTCTCCTTGGCGATCAGGTCGATCGCCTGGAGGGTGCGCGGGATGGTGCGGGTCTCGATGGTTCCGTCGCCCAGCTCGGCCGAACGGATGGCGCCCCAGGCCTCGTGCGCGCCTACGCGGGCGTTGAAGATCTTGGGCACGGGGTAGAAGGCGAGCTCCGAGGGCTTGGTGATGAGTACGTCACTGACCCGCATGAGGTAGTTGGTCGCGTAGACGCCGTGGAACGTGTTGTCGAACAGGAAGACGTGGAGCCCGGAGGCCTTGCCCTCGCGGATCTCGTCGGAGAACTCCTTGGTGTCCTCCCACGAGAAGTGGGTGTTGACGGAGGAGATGTCGTCGCCCAGCTCGCCCTTGAGCCATTCCCAGTTGCCAGCGTGGTCGCCCAGGTTGACGAACAGGGTCATCTCCCCGCGGTCGATCATCGGCCGGCAGTGGTCAATGATCGCCTTGAACAGCTCGCGCTGCGCGCCGGCGCCACCCATGGTGAGCAGGAAGCGGCGGGGCTCACCCTTGTGCATCCGGTCCAGGCGGGCCGCGCAGTCCACTTCGACGTTCTCGACGAGCTCGTGGTCGACGTGGTGGCCGACGTACTCGATCGCAGAGGCGGGCGTCGGGTTGAGGATCTTGTCGTCCTCATCAAACTGGTTCATGATGCGGAAGCCGTAGTAGCCGGACTGAGACTGGACGGCGTGCGTCGCACCCTCGGTGAGCTGGAACGCCATCGGCCAGTTGTCGAACATCATGTCGACGACGTTGGTCATTCCGCCGGCCACGGCGCCCATGCAGTTCCACATGTGGGCGGTGAGGATGGGCATGTCGGACGGCAGCGCGTGGTGCAGGTTGGCGAACAGCTCGCTCTTGCGGTAGTCGCGGGCATTGGCCTTGAGGAAGCGCCACGGCCAGCCGATCGCGGTGCTGTTGAGCCACCAGTTGAGTCCCGGCAGCGTGCGGTCGCCGCTGGTGACCGACTCCCAGATGTACTTGTCGAACAGGCGGCTGCGTTGCGAGGTGCGCGAGTACTTCGAGTAGTTGGTGTTCCACCAGTTGATCGCGTCCTGGGTGATCCCTGGGATCCCGAGCAGGTCGAGCCAGTAGGGGGTGTAGCCCATCGAGCGGGCGGCGGAGGCGCCGGCCATCGCGATCCGGTAGTGGCCGTAGCCCATCCGGATCGTGGAGATGACGATGGCGTTGTCGCGGTCGATCGGGCCACCATCGCCGTCGCGGCGCAGTTCGCGCAAGCCGAGCGCCTCTCCCAACTGGGTGTTCTCGTGGACGCTCAGCTCGTAGGTCTCGTTCGGGTCGAAGTTGAACTTGTCGACGAACATCTTCTGCCACTTGAGAGCCTTACGGTCCTGGGAAGCAGTAATCCTGTTTCCGTAGAGCGAGAACTGCTGGCTGTCCATCTGGACTCCTTCTTGGGTGTTTCGGGTTGGGCAATGCTTGGGTGATCCGCTCACAGCGGTGGCGGGGGGTCCTTGGGGTGGTTGGGGCCGCTGGGTCCGTGTTGCCAGCCCGCGCGCATCCATCCAGCGCGCAGGGGCATGGCGGCGCTCGCGGGGTCGCGGCGCGGGGTCTCCCGCGGTGAGCGCGCGAGACGTACGCGTACGAATGGCATTCTCACCTCCTTGGGAGATCCATGAACCAGGGGCCGGTACTCGGCCGTTGCAGACGCCGTTTCGCGAATCACCCCGAGCCGCCGTCGGCGGTCCAAGAATCGTCGTCGCTGTGTCCGTATGTGCACGATCTCACATTTTGTGACAAGATGAAAGTCGAATCGCCAAACTAGTATCTTTTTGAGGATCCCGAGCTCGATTTTCGAACGGGATGCACCGGCGCGCGATGACGTCTCCGCGACCGCATCCCCTACCCTTGGCCATGTTCGTCGATACTTATCAACGAGGACAGGAGGAGACAGTGTCGTATCTCCCGACTGTCCCCCGCGCCGCCCCGTTCGCCCCACTGACGGCGACCTGACATGGTGGAACGCCAAGGTCGCCCCCGCCGCCCCACGGTGCTCGATGTCGCCGCGATCGCCCACGTTTCACGTGCAACGGTGGGCCGCTACGTCAACGGACAGGGCTACATCTCGGCCACCGCGAGGGAGGCCGTCGCGAAGGCGATCGAGGAGGTCGGCTTTGTCCCGAGCATCGCGGCACGCAATCTGGTGAACCAGCGCACCCGCATGATCGCCCTCATCGTGCACGAGCCCGACGTGGTGTTCGTGGAGGACCCCAACATCGGCTCGATCCTGCTCGGGGCAAACTCCAAGCTGTCAGAGTCGAACTACCTCATGGCCACCATCGTGGTCGACTCCGAGGTGGACGTGGCGCGCGTGGTGGAATACCTCGCGGGCGGGTTCGTTGACGGCGCCATCGTCGTCTCGGCCCGCGTCGAGGACCCGGTCACCCGGGCGATCGAACAGTTCGGCGTGCCTGCCGTGTTCATCGGAAGCATGCCGAGCCTCCCGAACGCCACCACGGTCGGAATCGACAACGTGGGGGCTTCGCGCGAGATCACCACACGGCTTCTGGCCACCGGCCGCACCAAAGTGGGCATGATCGCCGCCGCTCTCGACCGTTCGTCGGGCGCCGACCGCCTCGCCGGCTTTGCCGCCGCCCTGGGCGACTCGTTCGACGAATCTCTGGTCGCCTCCGTCGACCTCTACAGCTATGCGGCCGGCCGCGCCGGCATGGAGGAACTGCTGCGCCGCGAGCCACTCATCGACGGCGTCGTCGCCGCGAGTGACGCGGTCGCGGCAGGAGCGATGAGGGTGCTTCGAGAGCACGGCCGACGGGTGCCCGAGGACGTCGGGGTCGTCGGCTTCGATGACAGCTCATGGGCGCTGCGGTGCGATCCGCCGCTGTCGACCGTGCATCAGCCCGCATCCGAACTAGGCCGGGCCGCGAGCGAACTTGTCTTGCGGCTGATCGACGGCGACGTGGTTGGCGAAGGCATGTTCGTGAAGACCCCCGTGGTCTGGCGGGACTCGGCCTAAGAGACGGCGACCCGCTATCGCCTCCCACCGCCGGTCATGCGACCTGCGTGGGGGTGAGCGCCTCGGGGGCGAGCAACTCGGCGGCGAGCGCCCTGGCCCTGCCCGAACTCGCCGCAGCGACCACGGCGACGGCTGCCTCCTGGCACTGCTCAAGGGTGACGCTTCTCAAGAGCTCGGAGACGCCGCCCAGCGCGCGCGGAGACATCGACAGGCTCGTCACGCCGAGCCCGACCAGAATCGCGGCGAGCAGCGGATCCGCCGCGGCCTCGCCGCACACACCTACCGGCTTGCCCGTCGCGATGCCCGCCTGGGCGGCCTCGCTGATCATTCGGAGTACGGCGGGCTGCCACGGATCGTTGAGTAGCGCGAGGTCCCCCATCAGCCGATCGGCCGCCATCGTGTACTGAGCCAGATCGTTGGTTCCCAGGCTCGCAAAGTGCACCTCCTGGAGAATGTCCCCAGCGCTCATAGCGGCGGCAGGAGTCTCGATCATGACGCCGGCGGTGCGCAGCCCGTGCTCGGAGCACAGTGCCGCGAACTGGATGGACTCTTCGACGGTCGCGATCATGGGAGCCATGACACCGACGTCGGCGGTCTCCGCGGCCGCCGCGGTCGCGATGGCCTGCAGCTGAGTCGTGAGCAGCTCCGGCCTGCGCCAGGCCGTGCGATACCCCCGGATGCCGAGCGCGGGGTTGACCTCGTCGTCCGCCGTCACGAACGCGAGCGGCTTGTCCGCGCCCGCGTCCAGGGTGCGGATGATGACCTTCTTGCCGGGGAACGCCGCGAATACCAGGCGATAGGCGGCCACCTGCTCGTCGACAGTGGGAGCCTCCTCGCTATCGAGAAAGCAGAATTCGGTGCGGAACAGGCCCACCCCTTCAGCCTTGGCCTCGATCGCCGCGGCCACGCTGTCCGGCGAGGCGACATTCGCGAGCAATTGCACGCGGTGTCCGTCCTTGGTGCGACCCGTGCCATCGAAGGCGACCACCTGATTGCTCTTGAGCGCGGCCTGCGCCACCTGCTCGTCACTAGGGTCATCGATGATCACGCCGGTGGTGCCGTCGACGATCACGACGGTGCCCTCGTCGATGTCGAGCGCATGCCGAGCCGCCACGACGGCGGGCACGCCGAGGGCGCGCGCGAGGATGGCCGTGTGGGAAGTCGGGCCGCCCTCAACGGTCACGATTGCCCTGCACACGGCGGGATCGATCAGCGCGGTGTCGGCGGGAGCCAGATCGCGGGCCACGAGCACGTAGGGCTCGGTGCGGTCGGGCAGGCCGGGCGCCTGCCTACCGAGAAGTTCGGCGACGACGCGGTTGCGCACGTCATGCAGGTCGGGGATGCGTGCGGCGAGGAGTCCGCCTTGCTCCTTGAACGCTGCGGCAATGTCGCCTGCCGCGGCCCAGACTGCCCGGGCGGGGGTCTGGCCTTGCTGGGTGACCCGGGCGCACGCGTCGCCGATCAGCCCGGGATCCTTCGCCATCAGGGCGGTTGCTTCCAGGATTTCCCGCGCGGGACCGGACACCCGTCCGGCCTTGTCGTTCAGGGCGCTCGCGACGGAGACTGAAGCGGCCTCGATCCGGACGACGGCCTGCGGGCGTTCGTCCTCGGAAATCTGGGGGACTTCGGCCGGTTCCTCAAGCGGTTCCGGCATGCGCACGATCGGTCCGACGGCGATGCCGGGGCTGACCCCGAGCGGACCGCTCGCCGCGACCTCGATCGGGGGTCGCGCGTGTGCTTGCCCTGCCTGCGGCGTCCCTGCGTCGGCGGGCGTTGCAGACTGCTCGGGCGCGGTCGCCAACTGCGGCGCCGTCTCGAGCTCCCCGAACCCGTCACGCACCAGCTCGCGGACCGCGTCGAGAGCCTCCGCGGCCTGCCTCCCAGACGCCGCAACGGAAATGGTGTCCCCCTGCCCGGCGCCCACGCCCAGCAGAGCAGTCAGGCTGTTCGCAGGAACGGGAGCCCGGCCGGAGTCGACCTTGGCGACCGTCACCGTGGCCTCGAAGGCGGCGAGCGCCTTGACGAGCATCGCCACTGGCCGCGCGTGTAGGCCGTTCGGGTTGAGGAGGGTCATCTCGATGGTGTGCTCTGCCGCAGGGCTCACCGCCGTGCCCGCCGCCGTGCCCAAAGCGCCCACCTCGGGCGATGGCTCGGGTTGCTCGTCGTCGCCCAAGTGGGCCGTCTTGGCCGCGAGGGCACCCCTGGCCTCCCTCTCCACGTCGTCCAGGCTCGCGCCGCCTGCGGCGGACACCACCGCGGCGATCAGGCCCTCGACAAAGGGTGCGGCTGCGAGCCGCACCGGCACCTCGGGATCGTCCACGAACTCCAGCGCCATCTCGGCGCTCATCACGGCCGAGCCGAGGTCCATCAACACGAGCACGCCCTCGGGCGATGACACCTCGCCGATGGCCTCCGCGACCCTGACCGCGTCGGTTCCCGTCACTCCCTCGCCTGCGCCGGCCGCGATCGCGATCGCCGGACCGCCGTCGCCCACCATCTCGAGCGCGAGGTCCACTGCCGCCTGCGCAAGCCGAGGGCTGTGCGAGACCACCACAATTCCGATCACGAACTACTCCTTGGTGAGGGTCTCGGCGAGAGCCTGGAACAGCAGGGCCGTCGATGCGGCGCCCGGGTCGATATGGCCGATGCTTCGCTCGCCGAGGTAGCTAGCCCTGCCCTTGCGGGCCAGCAGGGCCTCGGTGGCGTCCCGTCCGGTGTGTGCGGCGGAGTACGCGGCGCTCGCGGCAGCCGCGATATCAGAGGACGTGGCGATATCAGAGGAGCCCGCGACTGCGGCGTCGAACTCGTCGAGTGCGGGCTCGAGGGCATCGATCATGGTCTTGTCGCCTGCCTCGGCCTTGCCGCGGGCGACCACGCCACCCAGCCCCGCACGCAGCGCGGCGGACAGGCCGGACGCGTCGAGAGTCTCGACCGCGCCTGCCGTCGTGCCGAACCGCAAAAAGAACGTTCCGTACAGGGGGCCGCTCGCGCCGCCCACCGTAGTCACCAGGGTCATGCCGACGGCCTTGAACAGCACGTCGACGGTTCCGGCAGGCGCGGCCTGGATCTTCTCGATGACCGCGTCCATGCCGCGGGTCATGTTCGAGCCGTGGTCCGCGTCCCCGATGGCCGAGTCGAGCTCGGTGAGATACGCGACCTGCTCGGTGACAAGCTCGCGAAAGCGTGTGAGCCAGCCGGTGAGTTGGTCGAGGCTGATGGTGTCATTCGTCATGGTGCTAGATCCCCCAACGGAGTCCGGAAGTGTTCACGGGTGCATCCCACAGGCTGAGGATGTCGTCGTCGGCCTTGAGAATGGTGACGGAGCAGCCCGCCATGTCCAGCGCCGTGATGTAGTTACCCACGAGCGAGCGGGCCACCTCAACGCCTGCGGCTTCGAGCAGCTTGCTGACCTCGGCGTACATGACGTAGAGCTCGATCAGCGGCGTTCCGCCAAGTCCGTTCAGCATCACGATGGTCGGCGCGCCCGTGAAGTCCATGTCGGCCAGGATCGGCTCGACGAGTTGGCGCGCGATCTCGGCGGCCCCTGCGAGCGGCACGCGGCGGCGCCCGGGCTCGCCGTGAATGCCCACGCCGATCTCCATCTCATCGTCGGGAAGATCGAAGGTGGGCTTACCGGCCGCAGGGACGGTGCAGCTGGTGAGGGCGACGCCCATCGAGCGGCCCGACGCGTTGACCTTCTCCGCGACCGCAAGGACGGCGGCCAGGTCGCGGCCCTGCTCGGCGGCGGCTCCGGCGATTTTCTCGAGCAGGACGGTGGTGCCGACTCCTCGGCGGCCGGCTGTGAAGCTCGAGTCCTCGACAGCGACGTCATCGTTGACGATGACGACGGCCACCTCGACCCCGGACTCTGCCGCGGCGAGTTCCGCGCCCAGCTCGAAGTTCATCACGTCGCCCGTGTAGTTCTTGACGATGTGCAGCACGCCCGCGCCCTGATCGGCGACCATCGTCGCCTCGAGCATCTGGTCGGGAGTGGGCGAGGTGAAGACCGCGCCTGCGCACGCCGCGTCGAGCATGCCCTCGCCGACGTATCCCCCGTGGAGGGGCTCGTGTCCGGTGCCGCCGCCCGAGAGCAGGGCGACCCTTCCTGCTGACTTGGGGGTGGCGCGATAAATGATCCGATTCACAGGGTCGACACGCAGTTCCGGATGCGCGGCTGCGATGCCTGCGAGCGAATCCGCGAGAACCGTCTCCGGGGAATTGATGAGCTTTTTCACTTCCGAGACCTCCTGATTGGCCGGTGTGCCACCAGGATCGCCTGGCGGATTGTCGGGGCGAATCGCGAGAGCGTCAACGGTGACGATGCTCACGATGCCCGGTTCAACAGAGTAAAAACTCCGTCTTCACGCGGACTGTGCGCAAATGTGTGTACGTACACACACTACGGGAAAATGAGAAAGGTCGCGCCATGAGCGTGGCTCCCCCTATGCAACTCACAGTAGCGAGGCGCTATTCGGTCGGCTTCTTGGGACACGAGCTCGTATGCCACAATGGTGCTTAACGAAGGGGAGTAGCTCCTGGTGGCCCGCGAGGGCCCGAAGTACGTCGACATACTGGCGCGAAAGCGCCCGGCGTGCTTCCCGGTTCATTCGGGTGAGCGAGACCTTCGGCACGATGCCGTGCCGAAGCGACCCCACGTCACACCCGCTTCGGCATGGTCCACCGGACACCGAAGGCGTACCTCTTGTCATTCATCGTTCTGCTGCTCACCTCCGCCGGCCTCGCCGCCGACGCCTTCGCCGTCTCCGTGGGCAAGGGCATGCATTTGCGTGCCTTCGCGTGGAAGCCGGCGCTCGCGCTTGCGATCACGTTTGGCGCCTTCCAGGCACTCATGCCCGTGATCGGTTGGGCGCTTGGTTCGACCCTCGCTGGCAGCATCGTCGCGTACGACCACTGGATCGCGTTTGGCCTGCTCGTAGCGATTGGCGCCAAGATGATGTGGGAGTCACGCGGGGTGACCGAGGAGGGCCGCGAGACTCAGCCGGCGATCAGGGTGCGCGAGCTCCTGATCCTGGGGGTCGCCACCAGCATCGACGCTCTCGCCGTGGGCGTGAGCCTCGCGTTCCTCGACGTGAGCATCACGGGAGCGGCAATCACGATCGGCCTTGTCACCGCCGCGCTGTCGCTGCTGGGCGTGTGGCTGGGGCACTATGCGGGGCGCAGGCTCTCCTCATGCGCCGAGTTGATCGGGGGGCTTGTCCTGATCGGCATCGGCACCAAGATTCTGGTCGACCACCTCACGGCGTAACGCGAAAGGGCCGCGCCCACCGGCACGGCCCCTTCGGTGCGACTCACAGTCGCGACGTGCTATTCGGTCGGCTTCTTGGCTGCCGGGCTCTTCGCTGCGGGCTTGCGTGGTGCACGAGGCTTCTTGACAGCCGCGGGCGCGATCGCGTCCTCGTCAGGGCCGCCCTCGTCTTCCCACACGTCTTCGGCATCGTCGAGAGTGTCGGCAATGCCTACGGCTGCACGGTGACGCGCGGCCTCGACGTTGGACCTGAGGCGATCGGCCTCGCTCGTAGCGGTCGACTTGGCCTTCTCGACAACGGGCGTGGCCGCATCGCGGGCGCGTTCAACCACGGGGGTCGCCACGTCCTTGGCCTTCATGGCGGCCGATGAAGCAGCCACCACCGCCTTGTCCACATAGGGGCCCGCTTGGGCCTTGGCCTTGTCGACGTAAGGGCCGGCCTGGTCGGCGAGCTTCTTGGCCTCGACCACGGTCGCGTCCTTGGCCTTGGTGTACGTGGGTCCGGCCTGGTCGACAACGAGGTTCGCGGCGGACGTCACGGCATCGGCGGCGCGCTTGGCCGCCGCGGTCGTCGCATCGGCAGCACGGTTGACGTCACGACGAAGGCGCGTGGGGAAGTCGCCTTCACCCTCGAACTCCCACTCGTCATCGTCGCCTGCCCATTCGTCCTTGCCCGGGTCGCGCTTGGCCCACATCACCAAAGCGGCACCCGCCACGCCTGCGAGGGCGATGGGGATGAGGACCTTGGCCCAGGTCGAGCCACCGCCCTTGCCGTTCGACTTCGCGGGAGCCTCGTCCTCTCCGACCTTGTCAAAGACCGACAAGACGGCGGGAATCGCGGCGCCGACGATCGCACCTTGCGCGACCTCGACCCAGTGCTCGGCCTTGGTGCTGGCCTTCTTGACGTAAGGCTTTGCCTTCTTGGCGGCAATGTCCGCGACGTGTTCGGCGCGTGGCGCAGCCCACTCCTTAGCTTCGGACCAGGTGGCCTCGGCGCGTGGCGCCGCCCATTGCTTGGCCCGCTTGGCGCGAGGCTCTGCCCAGTCCTTGGCGGTGTGGGCAGCCTTGTTGGCGGCCTCGGCGGCGCGTTCAGCCGCGTCGCGCGCGTTCTCAGCGGCCTCGACGGCCTGCTTGCGGTACTTGTCGGCATCCGTGCCGTTCCAGCGTCGCTGCATGAAAGCCTCCCAATTTGCGGTTCTCACCCCATCTTGCCACTTGGCCAGGGCGAACGCGAGGCCCAGGACCGCCCTGCGCCAACGGCGAACACCGCGCCACGAGCCCCCTCAACGCGCGCGAGGCGTGTCACAATGGCCGCATGATTGCTACTCTCCAGACCACCGCGGGAGACATCCGCGTCGAGCTTTACCCGAACCACGCGCCCGTCACCGTGGCCAACTTCACCGGCCTCGCGACCGGCGCCAAGGAGTGGAAGGACCCGGTCACGGGCCAGCCCAGTTCCGATCCTTTCTACGACGGCCTGGTGTTCCACCGCGTCATCGAGGGCTTCATGATCCAGGGCGGCTGCCCCCTCGGCACCGGAACGGGTGGCCCCGGCTACAACTTTGACGACGAGATCAGCCCCGAGCTGCGCTTCGACGGCCCGTACATCCTGGCCATGGCCAACGCGGGCAAGCGCCCCAACGCCATCACGGGCAAGCCCAGTGGCACGAACGGCTCGCAGTTCTTCATCACGCTGGGCGCCACGCCGCACCTCAACGGCGCACACACCATCTTTGGCAAGGTCGTTGACGACGAGTCCAAGGCCGTCGTTGACGCGATCGGCTCCACGCCCGTCGGCCGTGGTGACCGTCCCAAGGAAGACATCATGATCACCGGCGTCACGATCGAGGACTAGTCCAGCGTGACTGACGCGAGTTACGGGGCGCCACCGGAGGCTCCGGTCTGCCCGCGGCACCCCGACCGCGTCAGCTATGTACGTTGCCAGCGGTGTGAGCGGCCCACCTGTCCTCAGTGTCAGGTGGCCGCCCCCGTAGGCGTGCTGTGCGTGGACTGCGCGCGCGAAGCCGAACAGGCGTCTAAGGCGGCGCATGCTCGCGGGACCGCGGCCGTTCGCAGCGGACGTGGTCCAGCCACCATGACGCTCATCGCGATGAACGTCGTGTTCTACCTGTATGGCACGTCGACGGGTGTGGCCGCGTGGCAGTACGACTTCGGCCTGGTCCCCGGGATGGGCTTCGACGAGCCTTGGCGCTGGGTCACATCGGCATTCGTGCACTTCGGGCTGCTTCACATCGGCCTGAACATGCTCATGCTTTACCAATTCGGTCGCCAACTCGAGTCGGTGCTGGGGACGGCGCGCTTCGTCGCGCTCTACGTCATCTCGATGCTGGGCGGATCGCTCGCCATCGTGCTCTTGGCCTCCGAGCGGAGCATCCACGCGGGCGCATCGGGCGCGATCTTTGGATTGTTCGCCGCCTTTGGGGTCCTGCTCTACAAGAGGAAGCTTGCGTGGCAGAGCCTCGCCGCTACAGCAGGCATTTGGCTCGTGGCGGGCTTCATCATTCCCGGGATCTCATGGCAGGGACACCTGGGCGGGGCCGTTGCCGGCGCGGCGACGATGCTCGTGCTGATCGCGCGGGAGAAGTCCAAGCGCTAGGTTTCACCTGCGCGCGCTCACAGTTCCCTTTGCCTATCGGCGGGATCCCCTCACAAGTGAGGGGAATGACACCGGTGTAGTTATCCCCCACCTGTGGACAGTTCTGGGGAGAACTACATGGGTGTAACTCGAACTACTTCCAGCGTGTGGCCAGGCCCATGGCGACCAGAAGCATCGTGAATCCCACGCCGATGTTCCATTGCCCGATCGGGAGCGGGTAGGTGCTCCTGCTCACGTAGTACACGACGATCCAAAGCGGGCCGAGCACAAGAAACGTGCTCATGACGGGCACAAGCCACGAGGGGTTGTCGGATTTGGGCTTGGAAACACTGCGCGGAACCTTGTAGGTCTCGACCTTGCGCTTCTTTGAGACGGCCACTGTGTCCTCCTGGACTTCAACACGGCGTGGCCGCGTGGCGGCCTGGCAATGCCCCTAGCGTACCGGCAGGCGTGGTGTGCGCCGACTGCACGGCCCCGTTTGAGGGGAAGTCCCGTAGCATGTGGTTTCTATGGCCGTTGATTCCGTCCCCAGCATCGATGCCGCGCCCGACCCTTTGACGCCGCCCAAGGGCCGTCGACGGTTCGACGCGAGCCTTGCCCTGCTCGGCGAGTTGATCCTGACTGCCGGGGTTGTGCTTGGCTTGTATGTGGGGTGGCAGCTGTTCTACACCGATGTTCTCTCCGGCCGCACCCAAGACGCCGCCCTCGACAAGATCGAGTGGGCCGAACCGGTGCGAGTGCCCGAGGTCAAGGCGGGCACGTCGGCCGGCGAAGACCAGCTGATTCCCGAAGAACTGAAGGTGTACTCAGCGGCGGGAGCCCCCGTGCTGGCCGAGCCAGCGGAGGCCACCACCTTCGCCACGCTGCATGTACCGCGGTGGGGCTATGACTATGTCAAACCCGTTTCCGAGGGAACGGACCGCGCGCGGGTGCTCGATGAACTCGGAATCGGCCACTACACGGGCACCGCGATGCCGGGAGCGGTGGGAAACTTCTCCGTCGCCGGTCACCGCACCACGTATGGCAAGCCGTTTACCGACATCGAAACGCTCCAGGTGGGTGACCCCCTCGTGGTCCACACCGAGGACGCGTGGTACGTCTACACGGTCACAGGAACGACGATTCAACTCCCCACCTTTATGGCCGCAATCGCGCCAGTGCCCGGCCAGTTGGGCGAGCAGCCGACGGCCGCGTCGATCACCCTGACCACATGCCACCCCAGATACTCGGCGGCAAAGCGATACATCGTGTGGGGAGAGCTGAAGTATTGGGCACCCACTGGCCACGGTTTCCCGAGTGAGGTAGTGGAGCAGAAGTGATCTATCCCTGGATTTGGCGGCACCTCCCTGGACCGCGCTGGGCGAGGGCCACTATGGTGGTTCTCCTCCTGGCCATCGTGATTATGTGCCTCCTCGAGTGGGTTTTCCCCTGGGTGTCCGCGATGCTCCCGTACCAGGACCAGACGGTGGGCAACGGATGACCTCAATTCTTGTGATCGACAACTACGACTCGTTCGTCTACACGATCGTGGGCTACCTGCGGCAGATGGGCGCCCAGACCACGGTGGTGCGCAACGACGCGGTGGACTTCTCGGTGATCGCCTCCTTTGACGGCGTTCTGGTGTCTCCCGGTCCGGGCACGCCGGCCGATGCTGGGGCATCGATGGACGTGATCCGGGCGTGCGCGACGGCGGGCGTCCCGATGCTGGGAATCTGCCTTGGCCATCAGGCGCTCGCGGAGGTGTACGGCGCGGTCGTCTCGCATGCGCCCGAACTCATGCACGGCAAGACGTCACTCATCGCACATGAGGGTGGATCCGTGCTTGAGGGACTGCCGTCGCCATTCACCGCGACGCGCTATCACTCGCTCGCCGTCGAGCCGCCCACTGTTCCCGACACGCTCGAGGTCACGTGCACCACGGCCAACGGCATCATCATGGGCCTGCGCCACAAGGTGCTCCCGCTCACTGGCGTGCAGTTCCACCCCGAGTCCGTGTTGACCGAGGGCGGCCACCGCCTGTTGGCCAACTGGCTCGAGGAATGCGGACTGCCCGACGCCGCGGAGCGGTCGGCGGGCCTCAGCCCGCTCGTGCGCAAGTAGCAGCGCCTAGAGCCAGCCTTTGGCGCTCACGATCAGCAGCATCGTCACCAGGAACCCGACGGGCTGATTGAGCCACAGGAAGGTGCGCCACCCGCGATTGGCGTCCTCGCAGTCCGCGTCGGTGATCCGGACGAAGCGCGCGACCGATGCCGCGTACGCGAGGGGAAGCGCCGCCGCGAGCATTCCCGGCCAAGGCAGTGCCAGCAGTAGCGCGCTCGCGGCCACATACATGACCAACGCAAACCACGTGGTGATGCGCGCACCCATGACGGTGCCGACCGAGGCAATGCCGCCCTCACGGTCGGCCCGCACGTCCTGCACGGCGCCGAAAGCGTGCGACGCCATCCCCCACGCGAGGAACGCGACCCAGATCGGCCAGATGCTGCGCCCGGTCAGGCCCGCGCCCGTGAGCACGAGCGCGTACATCAGGGGCCCTGCGAAGTGCACGGCCGAGGTCAACGAGTCGAGGAACGGGCGTTCCTTGAAGCGCAGCACGGGCGCCGAATAGGCGACCACCGCGAACACCACGGCGACCAGCGCGACGGCCGACGGGGGCGTCCCCGCCACGATCAGCCACGCCATCATCGGTGCCACGGTGACGACGGACGCAAAGATGATCCAGCGATGCACCCTGCCGGCGCGCTCCCTGTCGCGGATCACGTCGCCCTCGATGCCGCCCTTGCGCGGGTTGAGCAGGTCGGATTCGTAGTCGAACACGTCGTTCACGCCGTACATGAGCAGGTTGTACGGGATGAGGAAGAACAGGGTTCCCACGATGAATAGCGCGTCGACATGGCGCTCCACCATGAGGTAACCGGCAGCAAACGGGTACGCGGTGTTGATCCAGCTCACCGGGCGTGACGCCTTGAAGATGCTCGCGATCATGGCGCCGTCTCCTCGGGTGCGGGTGCGGGTGCGGGTGCGGGTGCGGGTGCGGGTGCGGGTGCGGAGCGCCGACGCCCCAGCCAGGTCCACACGACGGGCACGAGGATTATCGCGCCGAGCGCGTAGGCGAAGTCTTCGATGGGCGCGATAGGCACGCGCAGCCCGCTGATCTTGGCGTCGTCGTATGCGACGATGTCGAGACCAACGATCACATTGTCGAACACCGCGGTGAGCGCCACGAGGGCGAGCGCGGTGTAAACAAGGGGGCGCACGGGAAGCCGCCTCAGTGTGGGCACGCAGATCAGCGTGAGCACGGCGAGCACGGCGATCGAAAGCACTACATAGGTCATTGCGGGGCCTCCTCGCGGCGGCGAGCTGCGGTTGAGACCGATGAGCGCGGCACTGCCTTGCGCGAGAGCGCGAGCCAGATCAGCAGGGTTTGATACACCAGCAGCGTGAGGAAGAACAGCTCCTCAAGCGGAACCTCGGGCGCGATCTGCACGCCCGTCAAGAATCGCGAGTCGCCGCGAAAGAAGATCCCGAGCCCCACGCCAACGAGGTCCCATGCCAGGAACACCGCGACGCCGATGCCGACGGTGGCCAGCGTCCGGCGCGCCTCGGCGAACAGTGCGACGCGATACCGCCAGTCAAGAAGGCCAAGGCCCGCGAGACTCACGACGAGCCCGGCCAGATACGCCCCGCTCACGTGGTGGCTCCGCCGCTCACGCGCCGCCCTCGCCGCGCGCGATGCGCCCGAGCACGTCGCGCCGCACCGATCGCGCCAGGAACCCGCGTGGCGCGGGTGTGGGCAGGGGCGACACGGTCTTGGAGCCCAGCAGACGCTTGGCGACAAGTTCCGCAGAGATCAGGCAAATCGGCATGCCGATACCAGGCACTGTCGACGACCCGACATACATCAGGTTGGGAACGACGGGAGAGGCGTTCCCCGGCCTGAACATGGCCGACTGGCGCACGGTGTGCTCCAGTCCAAGCGCGGAGCCGCGCCAGGTCGACAGTTCCGTGGCAAAGTCATACGGCGCCGTGACGCGATACAGCGTGGTGCGTTCGCGGAGCTCGGGAATGCCTGCCCACGCGGCCACCTGGTCCAAGTAGCGCCACGCATAGTCCTCGAGCAACGCCTTGCTTTCGGGCGTGGCCCCCAGGGCGACATCGGCAGGGAAGGGCACGAGCATGTAGAGGTTCTCGTGGCCCTCGGGGGCCGACGCTGGATCCGTGGGCGTCACGCGCGAGACGTACACCGACGCGGGGAAGGGCGGACGCAGCTCTCCCTTGCCCACGATCTGGGAGAAGTTGGCCTCCCAGTCCCGCGTGAAGAACAGGGTGTGATGGGCGAGCTCGGGGAGCGCCCCTCTCACGCCGGCGAACACCAACAGGGCGCTGACGCCCGGAGAGCGGCGCTTCCAGCGCTTCTCGGGCTGCCACTGGTGGGGCTTGTCGAGGAGCACGGTCTCGGTGTGATGCATGTCTGCGCCCGACACCACCGCGTCGGCCCCAAGAATCTCGCCCGAGGCCAGCTCGACGCCCGAGGCCAGGCCGTCGGCGCCAACCACGATGCGTTCCACGTTGGTCGAGGTGCGGATCTCCACGCCCTCCGCCAGCGCGACCCGTTCCAGGGCGCGCATGACCTCGTACATGCCGCCGCGCGGGTAGCGCACGCCATCGGTGAGGTCCAGGTGGCTCATGAGCGAGAACAGGCTGGGTGCGCGCTTGGGCGACGATCCGAGGAACACCGCGTGGAAGCCTAAAATCTTGCGCAGGCGTTCGTCGCGCACGCGCGCGGCCACCTTGGAACCAAGCGACCGCGTGAGCAGCGAGGCGAGCATCGGCAGGCTGCGGAAGACCTTCGCGTTGGCCACCTTATCTGGCCGCTCAAACGTCGTATAGAGAAAACGGTCGAGAGCCAGGTCATAGAGCTCTTTGGACTCCGCGGCGTACGCGCGCATCGCGTCGCCGTCGCCTGGGGACATCCGGTTGAAGAGCGCGTAGTTCGCCTCGGGATCGGCCACGACATCGAGCGACTCCGCTGCGCCCGCAGGGTCCTCCCCCTCGAAGAACACGCGATACCGAGGGTCGAGGTCGATCAGGTCGAGCTGTTCCACGGTGGATGTGCCCATGAGCGCAAAGAATTGGTCGAAGGCCTCGCGCATCAGGTACCACGAGGGCCCCGTGTCCCAGCGATAGCCCTCGAGTTCGAGGAGACTGGCCCGGCCGCCGACGCGCTCGTGCCTTTCCACAAGCGTCACCTTCGCGCCGCCCCTCGCCAGCAGAGCTGCCGCTGCAAGCCCCCCTACGCCGGCGCCGATGACAACAATCCGGGGCCCCTTGCTCGCCGATCCCTCGTTCGTCATGCTGGCCTCCGAGTCGCGTTGATCCACGGACACGCATTGCGTGCGGCAAGTGCCGCCTTGACGGGATTTGCCACGCGAATCCTTTCGGAACGCAGCCGGCTCGCGGGGGTGCGCGCGATGCCTCGCAAGAGTCGCGAATAGATGTCGATCGTCGTGGTCACCCCGATACGCGCCCGGCGGGGCAACGCGGGCAGGCACTGTTCGGCCGCACGGATATCGGCGCGACAATCCTCGACCAGATGAGCGAGAGTCTCATCGGTGAGGTTCTCCGCGGTGATGCCCGGGAAGTAGGAACGCCCAAGGTCGTCCGAATCGGTCGCGAGGTCGCGCAAGAAGTTGATCTTTTGGTACGCAGCGCCCAGTCGCCGCGCGCCCTCGCGCACCTCGGCCGACGCCTCGCCGGGGCCGTCGCTCGTCGCGACGAATGCCGCGAGGCACATCTCGCCAATCACCTCTGCGGAGCCGTACACGTAGCGATCGAAGCTTGCCTGCGTATGTGACGTGGTGTCGAGGTCCATGCGCATCGACGCGAAGAACGGCTCGGTCATGTCCCTCGTGATGCCGACGGCGCGTGCAGTGAGCCCAAAGGAATGCGCGATGAGGTTGGTGCCAAAACACCCCTCCATGCACGCGTGCACCTCGCGCTCAAACCCGTCGAGAAGCGCGCCAGCATCGGCCCCGCGATACGTGTCGACGATCTCGTCAGCCACGCGCACCATCGCGTAAATCGCGGTCACGTGCTGACGCGTCGTCCCACCAAGGAGCCTGGTACCTATGCCAAAGGACGTGGAATAGTGCCGAATGACTCGGGCCGACGCGTCGTACGCCGTGGCGTCGTACAGCGCGAGCGAAGTCTCATTGTCATGCTGGGAGCTCCGTTGCGCCCTGCTTGATCGTGGTGTCACGACGTTCGCTCCTCCAGGGAGTCAATGAGGGCGTTGAGGTATCCCGACAGCGGCGCAGGGATGCGCTCCATCGCGATCCTACGCGCGGTCCGCGCATGTTGTCTGGCCACCTTGAGCGCACGTGCCCTGGCCCCCGAATCGATCAGCACCGTGCGCACTCGTTCCGCGCCGTCCTCGTCAAGATCGGGATTGCCGACGGACTCGCGCAAGATCGCGCGACCGGCATCGTCCGCCTGGTGGAATCCCAGGCGCAGGAGTTCGGTGCGCTTGCCAGCGCGCAGGTCGGAGAGCACGGACTTGCCCGTGAGGCTGGGGTTGCCGAACACGCCGAGATCGTCGTCGACGAGCTGGAAGCTCAGGCCGAGCGAGGCTCCGAGTCGCTCGAGGTGGGTCACCATCGTCGGGTCCGCCCCCGCGAGTTGGGCCCCCGCGCGCAGCGGCACCACGCACGAGTAGGTGGCGGTCTTGAGCTCGGCGACAAGCAGCGAATTGGCATCGGCAGGGTCGTTGAGGTCGCCGTACATGTCGAGCAACTCGCCCGCAATGGTGGTGCGGATGGCCCTGGTGATGAGGTCGAGGCATGCGAGCCGGTGGTGCGCGGGTAGGGGTGCGCGCGCGATGAGGTCGTAGGCCGACGCGAGGGCCAGATCTCCACCCAGAAGCGAGGCGGCGAGCACGTGGTCGTCTACCTGCGACGGGGACAGGCGCGAATTCCGCAGTTCCGCGCGTCGGGTGCCGGCGACATTCGGCTTGCCGCGTCGGATCTCATCGTGGTCGAGCACATCGTCGTGGACAAGCATGGCGATGTGGAGCATCTCCATCGCGGCGGCCACGGGAAGAATGGCCTCCTCATCCTCGCCACCCAGGCCCGAATACGCCGCGAGGGTCAGCGACGGCCGCATGTTCTTGCCGCCGCCGAACTGATTGCCGAGCGTCTGCCAGAGGTTTCGGTAGTCCGCCCCGGCCGACGGTAGCTCGCTGCCCGCGCCCAGGAGGTAGTCGTCGAGTGTGCACTGCACGGCGCCTAGCCGTTCAGTCACGTACGCCTGCAGCGCGGGTGCGGTGAGCAAGGTCGTCATAGTGCCTGATTAGACACCCAAACAACTCGAATCATTCCCCGATGGCGAAAATCTCGTTCGCCACGGTGAGCCTCGCGCGCTACGGTGCCGGCGTCACTACCGGCTCAGGGGTTGGACTCGGAGGCGTCTCCGGACCGGTCGAAACAGTGATCGTTACCGTGACGTTGAGCGCGACCTCGATGCCGGCGGAGGGATTTTGCGTAATCACCGTGCCAGCGGCAACCGTGGGCGACGACGCGGAGACCACCGCGACATTGAGACCGGCGCCCTGCAGAATCGACGTGGCGTTCACCTGGGTCTTGCCGATGACGTCGGGGACGGCCACCGTGGTGGGCGCCTTGGAGACCTTGAGGGTCACGGTCGAGCCCTGATCCACGAGGCCAGGGAGCGGGCTCATCTCGACGACCGTGTTGGGATCCACTTCTGACGTTTCGACTTCCTGGGTGTCGGCGACGAGCCCCAACGTGATGAGCAGTCCCTGAGCCTCGGTCGACGAGATATTGCGCAATTCGGGAAGCTCGACCTTTCCATCGGAGACGTAAAGCGTGACCTTGGAATCGCGAGCCACTTCATCCCCGATCGCGGGGTCGGTCTTGGTGACGCGGTCCGCATCGATGTCCGGATCGTGGTCGACCTCGACGGTGCCTACCTGGACGCCCTCGCCCTCGAGTTGCTTGACGGCGTCGTCCTTCTTCATGCCTCTTACGTCCGGCACCGTGACGACGTCTGCGCCCGACGACACGAACAGTGCCACCGTGGAACCCTCGTCGACCTTTTCACCCTCACCTGGTTCGGAGCGGATGACTCGGCCCGCTTCGATGGAGTCCGAACTTTCCTGTTGCACGTCGACCACAAGACCGGAGTCCGTGAGCTGTTTCTCGGCGTCGGCCTGGAGCCTGTTCTCGAGAATCGGAATGGTCACGGTTGTCGCTACGGGCGTCTTGTCGCCCGAATCCTGGTTGGCGAGCGAGAAGAGGGCGAAGATGAGCACGATGAGGCCGATCACTGCGGCCGCGGCGATGCCAATTTGGATCATGCGTCGGCGACCTGCGTCGTCCTCGACGAGGTCGTCATTCGCCATGAGGGTGCGTGCGGGCACTGCGGGCGGCATCGACGGTCCGCCCATGACGGCACCCCAGCCTCCTGCTCCTGCTGCGGGCATGATCGCTGTCGCGCCGGTGTCCCCTGCGGGGTCAAAACTGGCGGGGCTTGCCGAGGCATTTGAGGATTCCTGAGCGGCAGCGGCGCCGGCAGCCACTCCTGCTGCGGCCACTCCTGCTGCGCCTGCACCCCACGCCGCGGATCCGACCGGGTGAGTGCCGGTGACGGGAGCCGGTGAGACTCCCATGGCGCGCTGAAGATCGGCCGTGAACTCTTGTGCCGTCGAATACCTGAGGTTTCTGTCCTTCTGGAGGGACTTGCCCACAATCGCATCGAGCTCCGCGGGCACATCGGACGCGAACTGCGACGGATTGGGAGCCTGTTCACGGACGTGCTGATATGCGACCGACACGGGAGAGTCGCCCATGAAGGGCGGGCGTCCGGTGAGAAGCTCAAAGAGGAGGCAACCGGTCGAGTACAGGTCGGAGCGGGCGTCGACGTTTTCGCCGCGGGCCTGCTCGGGCGACAAGTACTGCGCGGTACCGACCACGGCTTGGGTCTGCGTCATGGTCTGGCCGATGTCGGCGAGAGCCCGCGCGATCCCGAAGTCCATGACCTTGACCGCGCCCGTGGGCGTGAGCATGACGTTTGCGGGTTTGATGTCGCGGTGAACCAGTCCCGCGTGGTGCGCGTAGTCGAGCCCAGCGAGTACGCCCATCGTGATCTCGACGGCCTCTTCGATGGGCGCGGCGACGTCTCCCTTGAGGATTTCGCGGACAGTGTGACCCTCGACGTACTCCATGACGATGAAGGGGACGGCCTGGAGCACGCCGTTGGCGTTCTGGAACTGGTCTTCACCCGTGTCGTAGACGGCGACGATCGACGGGTGGTTAAGGCCCGCGGCGGCCTGTGCCTCGCGGCGGAAGCGCGTCTGGAATGACGGGTCGCGAGCCAGATCGGCACGCAGGATCTTGATGGCGACGCTCCGCCCGAGGCGCGTGTCATAGCCGATGTGGACCTCGGCCATGCCGCCGCGACCGATCAGGTCGCCTACCTCGTATCGACCCGCGAGGAGCCGTGGTTCGTCGTTCATGATGTTCCTTGCATGTTGGGCAACTGTGCCGTTGTTAGGTTCATTGTGGCATTTTCGCTAGACGTGCCGCGTCGGCGGCGCGTCGGGACGCGGACGATAGCGTTTTGGAGCGATGGAAGCGGGCATGGCTCGCTGGGGTGCGTGGCCGGTTCGCCGTGGGTGGATGGTCTCGGGTGCCCCTCGTTCGCGCAATGCCCGCTCCACCTTGGTGGGGAGGTGCATCTCGGTGAGAATGTGCTCCAGTTCGGACGCGGTTGACGGCCGCCTGCGGGGGTTCTTCTCCAAGAGGTCCATGATGAGCGCGGCCAGCGCGGGCGAAACGCTCGACGGCAACGGGGGAACGGCCTCATTGACCTGGGCGATCGCGATATCGACGGGTGAAGACGCCGTAAAGGGGCGTTTTCCCACCACGCACTCATACGCGATGATGCCGAGCGCGTAGAGGTCCGACGCGGGAGTCGCCGGCTTGCCTAGGGCGAGTTCGGGTGCGAGGTACTGCGCCGTGCCCATCACCATTCCGGTGGCGGTGAGGGTGGTCTGGTCCCTGCTCCGCGAGACGCCGAAGTCCGTGATCTTGACGTGGTCCTCGCCCTGGATGAGGAGGTTGCCTGGCTTGATGTCCCGGTGGATGACGTGTGTCTCATGCGCCGCCTGGAGCCCCTTGCACGTGCCGATCATGATGCGAACCAGGCGATTTTCGTCGACGGTGATCTCGCGTTCGAGCACCGTCGAGAGCGGCTCTCCCTCGACCAGCTCCATGACCAGGTACGCGGTTCCCGACTGATCGCCGTAGTCAAAGACCTGGGCGATGTTGGGATGCATGAGGCCCGCAGCGTTGTGCGCCTCGTTGTTGAAGCGCTTGAGGAAGGTCTCGTTGTTCTGGGCCTCTTCTTTGAGCACCTTGATGGCGACGGGGCGATCCAGTTCGCTGTCAATGCCGCGCCACACCTCACCCATGCCCCCCACGGCGAGCAGAGAGCGCAACACATAGCGCCCTCCTAACGTGATGCCCCCCTGCAGTTGCATCAGTTGCCCCCAGCCGCTCGTGCCAGCGCGGCCTCGATGACCGCCTTCGCGATGGGAGCGCTGACCTTTCCGCCAGTCGCCTCATTGCCGAGGTCTCCACCGTTTTCCACCACGACAGCGACTGCGATCACGGGGTTTTCCGCCGGGGCGAACGACACGAACCACGTGTGTGGCGGTGTGTCGAGGCCCGTTTCCGCGGTACCCGTCTTTCCCGCCACCGAGATCCCGTCAATGTGGGCCGCGTTTCCGGTGCCGCTATCAACCACCGACTGCATCATGACGGTCAAGGCGGCGGCCGTCTCGCGGCTCATCGGGGTCGACAGCTTTTCGGGAGAGGCCTGTTCGATCACGCGCAGGTCGGGATCGCGCACGGTGTCCACCAGGTAGGGCTTCATGAGCACGCCGTCATTGCCGATGGCCGCGGCGACCATGGCCATCTGCAGCGGTGTCGCTCTGACGTCGAACTGGCCAATTCCCGACTGTGCGACCTGCGGTTCGTTGGGAGAATCGGGAAGGCGTGACGGGGTGACCTTGAGGGGAATCGAGAGTTCGGAACCCCAACCGAAGCTCGCGGCCTCGGACTCGATTGCGGGCCAGCCCAGGTCCATCGCGAGCTGCGCGAAGGCCGTGTTGCATGAGACGCGCAGGGCCTCGAGCAGCGTGACTTGGTCACCGGGGCCGCATCGTTCGCCGCCGTAGTTGATGATCGTGGCGGTGGTGCGGGGCAACGCCAGCTCTTGCGGCGCATCGATCAAGGTGTCGGGGCTGTACCCGGCCTCGAGCGCGGCTGCGGCGACGATGAGTTTGAATGTCGAGCCTGGCGCATACGTGTCGCCACCGATCGCCCTGTTGATCAGCGGGTCCGTCTGGTCGCTCACAAGCGACTGGTAGAGACGATTGGACTCAGTGGACGAGTGCACGGCGAGCACCGAAGGGTCGTACGACGGCGTCGACACCATGGCGAGGATCGCACCCGTGCGTGGGTCGAGGGCCACGACGGCGCCGCGCTTGTCGCCGAGCGCATCGAAGGCCGCTTGCTGGAGCACCGGGTCGATCGTGAGTTCGACGGAGGCGCCCTGTTGCTCGGTGCCGGCGACCAGCTCGCCCAGGCGAGTCCAGAAGAGGGCATCGGCCGAACCGTCGAGAAGTGCGTTCTCGGTGGCCTCAAGGGCGGAGCGACCCGGCCCAATCGAGTAGTAGCCGGTCACGGGCGCGTAGAGCGGCCCATTGGCGTAAATGCGCTGATAGTTGAACGGGTCGTCAACGGGGACAGAACTCACGATCGACTGGCCGCCCACGATGATCGGGCCGCGGAACGAGCCGAACTGGCGGTACAGCGTGCGTACGTTTCGCGGGTCTTCGCCCAGTTGATCGGCCTTGACGAATTGAACCAAGGAGGCCGAGACCATCAGCGTGAGAAAGAGCAGCAGGACGACGGCGGAGAGGCGCCTGATCGGTTCGTTCATGGGGCGACCTCGCTCTCGGCGCCGTCCGAAGGCATTTCTACCTCGTCAGCCTCGGCGTTCTCGAGGGCCGCAGGCGCGTCAGATCCTTCTGACGTCTCCGGCACCTCAGGCTCTTCAACAGGCTCGGCGATCGGCGCGCGGACGCGCCCCGGCGAGGCAGAGAACAGTGGCCCGCCCCCGGGGCTGACGTCGGTGGCCGAGGCGCGCGCCAGGTCGGAAATGCGCATGAGAATTGCGACGGCGATCCAGTTGGCGATCATCGAGGACCCGCCATACGCGAGGAACGGTGTCGTGAGGCCCGTGAGGGGGATGACGCGCGTGACGCCGCCCACCACCACGAACAACTGGAGGGCCATCGAGAAGCCGATGCCCACCGCGATGAGCTTTCCAAACCCGTCGCGCACGCCGATTGCGGTGCGGAGGGCACGCTGCACCACAACGAGGTAGAGCGCGAGGATTGCCATGAAACCCGTCAGTCCCAGTTCCTCACCAAGCGAGGCCATGATGAAGTCGGATTCCGCGTAGGGAACGAGCCCAGGTGACCCGTTTCCGAGTCCTGTGCCAAAGAGTCCGCCAGAGGCCATACCGAAGAGGCCCTGCACCAGTTGATACGAGCGGCCCGAGTTGTACACGGAGGCGTCGAGCGCGTGGAGCCAGGCGTCGTAGCGCGATGCGACGTGGGCAAAGACCGTTCCTGCGATCACGGCGCCCACGCCGAACAGTGCGAGGCCAACGACAACCCACGAAATCCGTTGCGTGGCCACGTACAGCATTGCCACAAAGAGGCCAAAGAAGAGCAGTGAGGCGCCAAGGTCGCGTTGGGCCACCTGCACGAGCAGGGCCGCGGCCCACACGATGAGGAGCGGACCGAGGTCGCGCGGGCGCGGCAGGCGGATGCCAAGCACCTTGGGGCCCGCGAGGGCGAGCGTGTCGCGATTGGACACGAGGTAGCCGGCGAAGAACACGACGAAGGCGATCTTGGCGAACTCCCCAGGCTGAAGCGATCGCCCAAACAGCGATATCCAGATTCTGGCGCCATTGACCTCGCGCCCCACGCCGGGAACCAGGGGAAGCATGAGGCCAACGAGCCCAAGAACGCCCGCGGTGTAGGTGTAGCGGCGCAGCAGCCGGTGATCCTTGAGAAGACCGATCACGAGAAGCGCCGCCACGAGGCCGACGAGGGCCCATACCTCTTGTGTGTCGGCGAAGTGGGTGGCCCTGCCGCGTTCTGCATACGCGAAGTCGATGCGACGGATCATCGCCAGGCCCAGACCCGTGAGGGCAAACGCCGCGGGCAAGAGCACGGGGTCGGCGGCCGGTGCGCGCATCCTGACGACCATGTGGGCGACAACGGCGAGCCCGACGACGGCTATCGAGTAGAGCCCGAACGGCGTGCCGATGCCGGCCCCGCTGTTGGCATCAACGAAAGCTCGTGCCCCAAGCGCTATCGCGCATGCGAAAACCAGGAGCACGGCCTCGGAGCGTCGACCGACGCGTACCGAGACTTCAAGGACGGTGGCCACTACCCGTCATTCCTCAACCTGTCGACGAACTCGCGCGCTGCGCTCAGGCTATCTTTGCGCGCGGCGGGGTCGATGAGGTCCTGCTCATACAGTTCGAGGTCCGCCACCCTGACATCGGAAACCTCGGCAACGGAATGCAGCGACACCGGGCCCAGATTCTCGGGAACTCCCTTGTAGATCACCACATAGGTGTCATTCGAGCTCACGTAGTACTGCGTTTGGGTCCAGATATAGGCCCCCCACAGTCCCGCCATGACCGCCAGAAGTGCGGCCACAGGGAGCAGCCACGGCTTGATGCGCGACCAGCGGCCCGCTCGGTCCTCCTCGTCGTCGTCGTCGGCCGCGGGGGCGGAGAGCTTTGCCGCACGCCCTGCCGAGGATTCCGAGCCTTGAGTGGGACGCTTGCGATCGCGTGCGGCCGAGCCGACAATCTGGTTGGGATGGGTCTTGGCCTTGTCTCCAGGAGACTTGTCCACATCCACGACGTCGCCGATGATGCACGTGACGTTGTCAGGGGCGCCCGCCGAGAGAGCGATGGCCACGAGCGCATCGGCGCAATCCCCCGGATCGTCGACCTCCATGAGGGTGTCGAGCATGGTGGTGCGAGACACGACGCCCGACAGTCCGTCGGAGCACAGCATCCACCTATCGCCCAGACGGGCCTCGCGCACCGAGATGTCGACGGGGACGTCAGCGTCGATGTCGCCCAGCACGCGCAGCACAAGGTTGCGCTTGGGGTGATTCTCCGCATCGGCCTGCGAGAGGCGTCCGGTGTCGACGAGGTGTTGAACGAAGGTGTGGTCGGATGTCACCTGGTCGAGCACTCCGTCGCGAAGCAGGTATCCGCGAGAGTCCCCGATGTGCGCCATCGCCAAGGACGATCCCGACCGGAGGATCGCCGTCACCGTGGTGCCGAGCCCTGACAGTTCTGGGTCGTTGTGAGCACGCTCGACGATGTCGGCGTGCGCCTCGGCGATGGCCCCCTTGAGACGATCGAGCGCCTCATCGGGACCCAGACCCTCCCCTTCAAGCGCCGCGAGGTGCGCCATGGCGATGGACGAGGCGATGTCGCCGCCGGCGGCGCCACCCATGCCGTCCGCGACCGCGATGAGGTGCGGACCCGCGAAGCCGGAGTCCTGGTTGTCGGCGCGCACGAGGCCCACATCGGAGCGCGCGGCAAAGCGCAGGGTCAAAAACATGTCACGACCTCAATTCGAGCGTGGTGGAGCCGATGCGGACACGCTCGCCGATCGAGAACGGGACGGGATCCTCAACCTTCTGGTTGCCCAGGAAGGTGCCGTTGGTCGAACCGAGGTCCTCGACGTACCACTTGCCGTTCTCGGGGAAGACGCGGCAGTGGCGGGCCGAGAGGAAGTCGTCTTCAATCACCACGGTGCACGTGGCGGCGCGGCCAATCAGTATCGAGGTGTCTCCGAGGGGAAGGGTGGTGCCCTTGAGCGAGCCCGAGACGATCGCTAGGTGCGCGGCGGCGGGCTCGCGGGTGGAGACGGACCCGGGGCGCACCCCCATCGATGAGCGCGACGGAGCAGCGGACTTGTTGGTTCGCGCATCGGGCGCGGGACGACGCCTCAATCCGCGCCCGCGAGAGGTCACCCTGGTGCCGTACAGGTCGGAGCGGAGCACGCCGATGGCGACGAGCACCATGCCCCACAGCAGCACGAGATACCCGAGGCGCAGGAGTGTGATCGAGAGTTGGCTCATCAGGCGTCACCCACGGCAGGAAGGCCGTCCCAGTACAGGATCGTGGTGCGGCCGATCGTCACCGCGTTGCCGTCAACGAGCGTTACCTCGCGGATGCGTTGATCCTCAACGAATGTGCCATTCGTTGAGCCCAGGTCCGTGAGAATCGTGCCGTATTCGGTGCGTTCAAATCGCGCATGGAGCCGGCTCACGCCGGTGTCGTCCACCGTCAGGTCGGCCTCGGCACCCCGGCCGACGACCGTCGTGGTTTCCGTGAGGTGGAATCGCTTGCCGTCGATGTCGAGTAGCGGATAACGTGACTGCGCGTTGCGGCGACCGGCGGGGGCCGCTGGGCCGCGAGTCGAACGCGACTGCACGGCAAAGCGACCGGTCGCGAGAGACGCATCCTCCTCGAAGCGCACGGCCACGGGGCCCACAAAGCTGTAGCGCTGCCTGTCGGCGTGATCGTGGAGCGCGTCCTCGAACTCCCTCGCGAGCGCGTCGTCGCCCCACGCCTGAACATTTTCAATGTCGCCGGCGCTGAGCGCGAGCACATATTCATTGGGGACGACGGTGCGCTGGCGGTCGACGACGGCCGCCCTCGCGTCACACTCGCGCTTGAGGGCGCTGGAAAGCTCAACCGGCTTGACGCCGGAGCGGAACGTCTTGGCGAACGCGGATTGCATTACGTTTTCGACGCCCTTCTCGAAACGATCGAGGACACCCATACCTGGAATCGTAACGTGCGGGATCGGGACCTCTCGCTGAGGGACCCCCTCGGGCGTTTTCGCGCGCGTGCCAGTATCTCTCAGACGCGGACGCGCGAGTGCCCTACGCGGCTTCGGTGCCCACGCCGAGGGGCGCACGGAGGGGCCACTCATCGCCGTCAAGAACGAACTGCACGGCGGCTCCCGTGAGGGGGTTGACCACAATGGGCGCCAGCAGGTTGGCCGTCGTCACGTCGTCCCCGCCGGGGTGCACTACTGCGAGCATCACGGGTTGGGCGGCGGCGTCGAGGCCGAGGGCGGTGCGCACACTGGCAGGAACCTCTGGTGCGTAGTCCACGAAGTAAGCCTGGGGCGGGATGACAAAGAGTCGCACGCCCGGCTGTTCAAGGCTGCGCAGGGCAAACAGGAAGCCCGACTCATCGAGCGCCGTGATGTCGAAACGCGTGAGCGTTGCCATGCCTGGAGGTGGTTCAACGAACGCCACCTCGTCTGGGAGGACTCGCAGGCGACTGCGGGATCCGTCGAGTGCCACAGCGACGCTCATCGGAGGTAGTCCATCAGGGTGGGCTGCAGCACGCGGGCCGCTGCACCGAGGGCGCCTTGGTAGGCGACCTCCTGCATCTTGAGTTCCATGATGGTCTCCGCCAGGTCGATGTCTTCGATACCGGAAATGCTAGACGCAGTGTCTTGAAGTTTCGCGGAAATCAACGCTTGGGCGTCTGACACCTGCTTGTACCTGATGCCAACGTCTGCCACTTGGGAGAGCATTCCGTTGAGCTTGGTGTCGATCTCGCCCAGCCGGGCGCTCACTTCCGTGGTGCCGCGTAGGTCGGCGGCGATGCTGTCGAGCAGGGCGAAGACCGATGTGGCGCCCTCGCCAAATGCGGCCACGCCGTTGGAGTCGACGCGCACGGTGGAGTCGGGAGACAGGCGCCGCTCGACGGTTGATCCTGGGGTGCCGTGCCATGCGTAGGGCGTTGCGCTCGAGGCGCCGTCAAAGGCCTTGCCGTCTCCGGTCGTGCCTGCGAAGAGCGCGCGTCCCTGAAGAGTGGTGTTTGCCAGATCGAGGAGTTGGTCACGAATGCCGTCGATCTCGGTGGCGATTGCCTCGCGTGAGGTCGGGCCCATTGCTCCCGAGTTGGCGCCCTGGACCGTGAGGTCTCGTGCGCGCCGCAGCGCGGCGATCGAGGCCTGCATCGTGCTGTCGGTGGTGCCGAGCCAGGCGATGCCATCGTCGGCGTTGCGTGAGGCTTGGTTTGCCGCCGCTTGATCGGCGCGGTACGCCATCGCCCTGGCCGCTCCGGCAGGGTCGTCGGAGGGCTTGGTGATCGTCTTTCCGGACGACATGCGTGCCTGAAGGTCGGACATCCGACTCAGGTTCGTCTGCATATTGGCCAGCGTGGTGCGCTGGACCGTTTGCTGCGTTACTCGATTGATCACTGGCTACCTCCCGACCACACCTGTGCGGTTGATGAGCGTGTCGAGCATCTCATCGATCGCCGTGAGCACGCGGGCCGCACCTTCGTACGCCCGTTGGAAACTGAGCATGTTCGTCATCTCTTCATCTATATCGACGCTCGCGTTGCTGCGTTGAAGGTTCTCGGCAACCGACCGTGACACTTCGGACACGTCCGCCTTGTGCGTGCTCGCCGCGCTCGCGACACCCAGGTCGACGACGAAGTTGCGCCAGCCGGCGTCGGGGCTCGCAGACCCCTCGCGTAGCTGGGAGATCTGGTCGGCGATCGACCCGTCGAACTCGCCGCTTCCGGTGTTGCCTGCCGCGACCATATTCGGGTCGGTGAAGGCGACGGAAAGGCCAAGCGCCGCGGGCACTCCCGCAGCGAGGGCGAAGAAGGCCACCCCGGTGTCGTTGGGTGGTGCGGCGAGAGTCTGGCCGCCTGCGTGAACCGTGTTCACCACGTTCGCGACGCTCGTGGCCAGATCGTTCACCTTGGAGAGGGCATTGGCGATGGGCCCGCCAGTCGAGGCGGGCTGCATCGACGCGATGGTGCCTGCAAGCGTTCCGCCCTTGAGAACGAGGGGAGTCCCAGTGGACGACCAGGTGAGCCGCACGGTGTCGGTGGCAGAGGGCGGCTCCTGGATTGCTGTGTTCATCGCGTAGGCGCCGTCCACCTGAATGGCCTGGGCGCGGTCGCCACTGACGAGGGGGTTTCCGGCGACCATCACGTTGACGGTGCCGTCGGGCATCGCCCGTGTCGTTGCGCCCACCATCCCTGACAACTGGGTGATGAGTTCGCTGCGCTTGTCGACGAGCTCATTGGCGGAGCCGCCGGACACGAGCACGCCGCGAATCTGGTTGTTGAGGTCGGCAATCGAATTCGCGGTGGTGTTCACCTGCGACACAAAAGTGGTCGCCTCGGAGCGCGACTGCTGCCATTGGTCTTCAAACGCGCGGTACGTATCGGAGATCTGACTGGCGAGCGCGGTGGCTTTGCCCATCAAGGCGGTGCGGGTCGCGCCGGAGCTGGGCGCATTGGAGACGTCCTCCCATGCTGCCCAGAACTGCTGCAGGCCCGAGGCGAGTCCAGTGTCGCCTGGCTCGGTGACCACGGACTCGAGGCGCGTCATCGTGGTCGCGTTCGCGGTATTGAGCGACGCCTGGCTCGTTTGGGTGCGGAGCCGTGCGTCGAGGAAGTCGTCGCCCATGCGCACGATGCCCACCGAGGAGACCCCGTTGCCCGCCCCGAACGGCGTCGACCACAAGGAAGGCACCGATGTCGCGGAAACCGACTGGAGGTCGGAGCGCTGGCGCGTATAGCCCACGGTGTTGGCGTTCGCGATGTTTTGCCCGGACACCTGAAGAGCGAGTCGTTGCGCGTTGAGCGACGACAGTGCGGTGGACAGCCCGGAGAACGTGCTCATCTCTTAAAGCGCCTCATCCAACAGGAAAGAGGCATCGACCGCTTGTGCGGAGCCGCCCTTCGTGTTGTAGGTGCTGACGGTCGCGCTGATTCCCAGGAGGGCCTCTTGAGTAGCGCGCACTGACTGAGACAGCACCTCCCTGTTGGAGTGTGCGATCGCATCGATCTGTGAGGTGACGTCCGTGAGCGCCACATGATGGCCGCGCAAAAGGTCGTTCCAGGGGCTGGGGGCGGCCTTGGCGAGTTCGAGCAGGGAGGCCCCTTCGGAGATCCCCACCTCACGGGCGGCATCGTCAGCCTCGATCGCGCGGCCGAGTTCTACGCCGCGAATCTGGTCGAGAACGGACTCGACCTCGCGCGTGGCGCGGCCCAACCAGCGTGTGCGCCCGCTCGCGAGCACCAATTCTTCCTCTTCGAGCTTGAACAACAGCGCCTCGAGGAGTTCTCGTTCGCGCCATAGCGCGGTGGACAGTTCGTTGAGTCCCATGGTGACTCCTTCACTTTCAGGGGGTAATCGAGTGACCTCCCATGCCTCCTCTATCGGCAGGACCAAGCATTCTGTGACAAGACTCACTTAACGTCTTTTCACACCCCTGGGGGTGTCGATCGCTGCCCCCAAGTATGGGACCCCCAAGCCTGGGGAGTCGGGCACGTCACAATGCGATCTGGACGAATCGGACATATAGAAACAGGGCGTGTCGTGTGACATTTCCCGCTGGGCTGGGTGATAAGGCTCACGTGTGAGTTCTCGCCTTGTCGGGAGCCAAACCATCGGCTTAATTGACCACATGAACGAATCGACGAACCAATCCAACGCCCTGGTTGAGCAGAACCTGGCCCTGGTGGGTTACAGCGTGAACGAGGTGCTTGCTCGCGTACCGTCGCATGTCTCTCGGGCTGATCTCACGTCGGCCGGGGCGATGGCTTTGGTGCGTGCCGCCCGTTCCTTTGACGATTCCAAGGGCGTTCCTTTTGCTCGCTACGCATCGATGCGTATCCGCGGCGCGCTGATTGATGAGTTGCGCTCGATGGACTGGGTGCCCCGTGGAGCCCGACGCCGTGCGCGTCAGGCCTCCGAGGTGTCCGATGAGCTCACGGGTCAGTTGGGACGCACCCCCACCAAGCCGGAGCTTGCTCAGGCGCTCGGTGTCAGTGTGAGCGATGTCGACGCCGCCAAGGCGGACGCGGGAACCCGCATCCTGTCGATGGACGCTTTCGATGGCGCGGTTGCCGACATGGTGGTCGACGGCTCGGTGGGCCCACTCGACGCCCTCGTCAATGGCGAGCAGGTCGAATACCTCCGCGCAGGAATCACATGCCTTCCTGAAAAGCTGCGCTATGTAGTGGAGCAGTTGTTCTTCCACGACCGTCCCGTCATCGAACTCGCCGATGAAATGGGACTGACTCGTTCGCGCATCAGTCAATTGCGCACCGAGGCCCTGTCGCTGCTCAAGGACGGCCTCAACGCCAACCTCGACGCCGACGTCGCCCCGGCCGTCGACCCGCATGAGGGAGTGGTCGAGCGTCGCCGCCAGGCGTACTACGCATCGATTGCCGCCCGCACCGCTGAGTCGAGGGGCGCGGCCGCCGTTGCGCCAGCCGTTAAAGCGGCCGTCCCTGCGTGGGTACGCGCCGCAAGTTAGTCGTAGCCCGTCCGTGGTTCAACGAGGACCACGGGCGGGCTTCGTTGTCTCCCAAAAGAAACGTTCAGAAATAAAACTCAACACTTGCCGCCAAGTGACGATCAAGTAATTGCTCGCCCAGGGAAGGGCGGCAGTCACGACCCGAATCACGGAGGAGAAACATCATGGGTCTCTCAATCAACCAGAACATCGCGGCGGTCAACAGTTACCGCAACCTGTCTAACACGCAGAACGACCTGAGCAAGTCGCTTGAGAAGCTGTCCAGCGGCTTCCGCATCAACCGTGCGGCTGACGACGCTGCCGGCCTCGCGATTTCCGAGGGTCTGCGTTCGCAGATCGGCGGCCTGAAGGTTGCAGTACGCAACTCGCAGGACGGCATCTCGGTCGTACAGACCGCTGAAGGTGCACTCACCGAGACGCACTCGATCCTGCAGCGCATGCGTGACCTGTCGGTCCAGGCGGCCAACGATGGCGGCCTCTCGTCCGACGCGAAGACCAACATCCAGTCCGAAATGTCGCAGATGCAGAACGAGCTGACGCGCATCGCGGACACCACGCAGTTCAACGGCACCAAGCTTCTCGACGGCAACTACTCTGGCAAGTTCCAGGTAGGCGCCAACGTGGGCGAGACCATCAGCGTCGGAGTCAGCACCTCAATGGGTGCAACTGGCCTCGGTGTTGATGGTGTGGACGTCACGACTGCAGGCAGCGACGCGGTTGCTGGCACTCTCGCCACCGAGGCGAAGTACGACACCACTGCTACCTACGCCGATGCGGCCGCTCTTACCGCTATTAGCTCGGCCACAGTGAACGGCCAGACTGTCAACTTCACGGGTGTCACCGACCAGACCAGCATGCAGACGGCGCTTGACGCCGCCGGTGCTGGCGTCACGGGAACCTGGTCTGCGGGTAGTGCGATCACCTTCACCTCGACGTCTGGTGACGCCGCGGCGACGGTCACGTCGAGCCTTGCTGGTACCGCAACCGCAGCAACCACCACTGGTGGTTCGGCGGCAGTTCTGTCCGGTGCTGAGTTGGGTATCAACGCCATCGACGCCGCCATCAAGACGGTTTCCACCACGCGTGCCGACCTCGGTGCCGTGCAGAACCGCTTTGACCACACGGTGAAGAACCTCAACGTTGCGGTGGAAAACCTCTCCGCTTCCGAGAGCCGTATTCGCGACACCGACATGGCGTCCGAGATGGTCAACTTCACCCGCGCACAGATCCTGTCGCAGGCCGGTACGGCCATGCTCGCGCAGGCTAACCAGATTCCTCAGGGCGTTCTTTCGCTCCTGCGGTAATCGACCCAGGTGGGGCCGCCGTGAGGTGGCCCCACCACCGGTCGCCAACGCGTCGGCGGGACGATTTGCCCGAGTTGTCCCGCCGACGTCGGCGCACCCTAGACAGCACCAAGACCCAGGCTCAGAGGAAAGGACACGGCGATGTCAGCACTTCTCGGTATCGACGGTCTCGCGACTGGCCTGGACACCACCAGCATCATCAACTCCCTCATGCAGATCGAGGCAGGGCCCCAGACTCTGCTCAAGTCCAAGCAGACCGCCGCGTCGGCCACCGTCACGGCTTTGCAGGGCATCAACGTACGGCTCGCCTCCCTTGCTGCCTCAGCGGAGACCGCAGCGAAGGCCTCGAACTGGACGTCCTTCACCGCGACGTCGAACACCACTTCCGTCGCGGTCACCGCAGACAGCACCGCCACCGCAGGCTCCATCACCTTCTCGGTGGACCAGGTGGCCACCAAGCAGATCTCGCTCACCAGCACGGTCACAGACGGCTCGCAGCTCACCGCCGACAACCCGCCCACGCTGAGCGTCAAGAAGGCCGACGGCACCATCGTGTCGTTTACGGCCGCGAGCAACAGCCTGAGTGACATCGCCGCTGCGATTAACGGCGCGGGCGCGGGAGTGTCCGCCACGGCCGTTCGCGTGAACAGCGGCACCACGCCCGAGTACCGCCTCCAATTCACCTCGACCAAGACAGGCACCGAGGGCGCGTTCGAGGTCTACGTGGGCGACGAGGCGGCGGTCACTGGCCTGACGGCCTCGCGACTCGACACGGCGACGGCTTCGACTGCCGTGGATGCCACGCTCACCCTGTGGAAGGGTTCGGCGTACGAGCAGGCCTTTACTCAGTCGTCCAACGTTTTTACGGGCCTCATGACCGGAGTCGACGTCACCGTCTCTAAGGCCACCGACGTAGGCGAAACAGCCACCGTCTCGGTCGCTCCCGACTCGAGCAAGGTCAAGAGCCTCGCGTCGAACCTGGTGAACAGCCTGTCGACAGTGCTTGCGGATATGACCTCGCGCACCAAGGTGTCGTCCTCGGTCGGCTCGGACGGATCAACCACCGTCAAGGGCGCCATCCTCACGGGCGACTCGGGTATCACTTCGGCGCGCAGCGCCGTCACGCAGGCCGCCATCTACCCGGTCAACGGAAAGTCCCCGTCAACCGTCGGAATCATCGTCGCTAAAGACGGAACCATCAGCTTCGATGAAGCCATCTTCTCCGCGGCGGTCCAGAGCGACCCCGCAGGCACCGCCGCTTTTGTGCAGGCGCTCGCCACCAGGGTTCAGACCGCGGCCGAGTCGTATTCGGATCCGTATTCGGGCTCGCTGACGGCGCGTATCACCAGCCAGCAGTCGGCGGTCAGCGACCTGGCGAGCCAGGTCGAGGCGTGGGACACGCGCCTCGAGATGCGACGTTCCACGTTGCAGGCGACGTATTCGGCGCTCGAGGTGACCATGTCAAACCTCAACGCCCAGTCTTCGTGGCTGACAAGCCAGATCAACTCTTTGTCCACGAGCTACTCGGGATAGGAAGGCAGGTACATCATGAACTACGCGAATCTTCGGGATCGTTACGTGCAGGACGCGGTGTCGACCGCCTCCCCAGCGACCCTGCTGGTCATGCTCTACGACCGCCTCGTCCTTGACCTGCTCCGTGCCGAGGCCGCGCTGCGCGAGAACAATCGCCAGGCGGGCAACACCCAACTGCTGCACGCACAGGACATCATCTCCGAGCTCGCCAACACGCTTGACGTTGACGCATGGGACGGCGCCGAGAGGCTGATGTCGATCTACAACTTCCTGCTGACCACCTTGGTCGAGGCGAATATCAAGGGCGACCCCGAGCAGGTGGTCGCATGCCGCGAACTCATCGAGCCGCTTCAGGACGCCTGGCAGCGGGCCGCAAGCCAGGTTGCCGAGACCGAGCCGGGCCGAGTCGTCGGGGAACTGGGCGTCGCGTGAACGCCGGCTCCTCCTCTGGCGAATGGGGCCACGCCTGGGCGAAAGCGCTCGGCGACCTCGAAATGGACGTCGCCGAGGCGGAAAGCATGCTGGCGATTGACCGCGTCTTTGAAGAAAAGGCCCGCGACCCGTGGACCCCCCCCGTTAATCTGGGGCCGCTTCCTGCGCACCTCGTGGAGCGCGCGCGCTCCCTCTTGGCACGGCAACTGACGGTTTCTCGCGACCTGACATCGGCCGCACGCAATTCCAGGCGCCACGACAGGGCGGTCTCGCACCTGCAGGTGATATCGCCCTCGCCACCTGTGTATCTCGACACCCCCGCGTAGATCGCAGGATTGACGCGCGCGACACCCCGCGCACGGTGACAAACGTCACGTCGACACACCTCATCACCCTGCTGAGCGGGCCGATGAGGTTCGTGAGCACGGATCGCTCTTGATGTTGGCCACGGATCGGCCCCGACGACGTCACGAAGGGTGGTTCGATCCGTGTTCAGTTCAGTAAGTTTCGACGCCATGGCCAGCGCCCTCGATGGGCTGTCGCTCAGGCAGCGCGTGATCGCCGACAACATCAGCAACGTGCAAACCCCCGGCTATCAGGCCAAGCGGGTTGAGTTTGAAGACGCACTCAGCAAGGCAGTGAGCCACGGCTCCGGCCACGCCGCCGCAAGCACCCGCACCTCGCTCGAGCCCACTCGCGAGGACGGAAACAACGTCAACCTCGACACCGAGGTGCTGTCCAACATCGACACCGGACTCAGGTACCAACTCGCCACCCGCGCGGTCGACAATCAGTTCTCCCTGCTCCGTGCCGCGCTGAGGACAAGCTGATGGGAACCTTCGCAGCGATCGGCATCGCCGGCTCCGGTCTCACCGTGTACCGCAAGTGGATTGACGCGGTCTCCGACAACCTGGCGAACCTCAACACCGTGCGCCCGTCGGACGAGGTCGCGTTCCAGGCCCGCTACATCGTCGCCCAGGCAAATGACACCCAGGGCGGTGACACCGGCGGCGTGCACGTCGAAGGCGCCGCATTCGGATCCGCAGAGGGCCGTCTCGTGTACGAACCCGACCACCCGCTTGCCGACGCCGAAGGCAATGTGCGCTACCCCGACATCGATATGGCAAGCCAAATGACCCAGCTGATCATGGCCCAACGCGGCTACCAGGCGAACGCCTCGGTGATCGACAGAGCCAAAGACATGTACACAACCGCCTTGCAGATTGGGAGGGGCTAGTGTCCATCGCGCCCATCACATCCGTGGTGACCTCGTCCGTCACGCCCACCGCATACGTTTCGTCCGTGCTGCCCGCAGGGACAGGCGCGGCGAGTGCGACGGACGGGGCCTTCGCTTCGACCCTTGCGTCGAGCGTCGACGGCCTGCAGGCGATGCAGGCCAATACAGACCAGCTCGCGGTCAAGGCCGTCACCGGCGACCTCGCCGACGTGCACGACTACACGATCGCGGCGACCGAAACCTCGCTCGCGATGGAGCTCACCGCCACGCTGCGCAACAAAGCGATTGACGCGTTCTCCGAGATCATGAGGATGCAAGGCTGATGCCCGCTCCCTTCAACACGATGTATGGCCGCGTTCAAAAGTCCATCGAACAGCTCAGCCTGGCCCAGCGAGTCTTCGCCGTTCTCCTCACTGCGGGCATCGTGCTGGGCGCCGTTGCGCTCGGTCAATGGGCATCCAAGCCGACGATGTCGCCGCTGTTCACCAACCTGTCCGCGCCCGATGCCTCGGCCATCGTGGATCAGCTCAACGCCTCCGGAGTCGAATACGAACTCGCGGCGGGTGGCACCACGATCCTCGTTCCGAACGCTCAGCTGTATGACACCAGGCTCACCGTGGCATCGGCAGGGCTTCCCGCGAACTCCGATGCCGGCTACGCGCTCCTCGACGGCATGTCGATGACGAGTTCCGAATTCCAGCAGCAGGTCACGTACCAGCGCGCACTCGAGGGAGAGCTAGCTAAGACCATCTCCGCAATGGGCGGCGTCCAGGCCGCGTCGGTCAAGCTCGCGATTCCTCAGGACTCGGTTTTCGTCTCAGAAAAGGCAGAGCCCACGGCGTCGGTCTTCGTTCAGACCTCACCAGGAAGCTCGCTCACGACCGCGAACGTTCAGGCGATCATCAATCTCGTGTCCGCTTCGATCGAGGGGATGAACACCAAGAACGTCGCAGTGATCGACTCCGAGGGTGTGGTGCTGTCCACCGTCGGTGGCGACTCGACCACCCTCATGCAGGCGGGCCAGATCAGCGACTACGAGCAGCGAGTCTCCTCAAACGTGCAGGCCATGCTCGACCGCGTCGTGGGCGTGGGCAACGCGGTCGTATCGGTGAGCGCCGAACTCGACTACGACAAGACGGCACGCACCACCGAGACGTTCTCTTCGGACCCCTCGGCCGCGCCGCTCTCGGAGTCGACGACGGTAGAGGATTACACAGGCGGCGCATCGACCGCGGCTGGGGTCCTTGGCCCGGACAACATCTCCGTTCCTTCCGATGCCGCAGCCGGCTCTGGCGCGTACCACAACGAGACGGCCGTGAAGAATAACGCGGTCAACAAGGTCACCGAAACCCTCGAAACTGCGCCCGGCAACGTGCGCAGGCAGTCGGTCTCCGTGGTGGTGTCCGATGCCGCCGCGGCGTCGATCAACCTCCCTGACCTCCAGGCGATGGTCGCCGCGGCCGCGGGTGTCGACGAGACGCGTGGCGATGTGGTCTCGGTTTCCAAGATGACCTTCGACACGACCGCGGCTGAGACCGCTCAGGTCGCGCTCGCGGAAGCCGCCCAGGTCGAAAAGGCCGACTCGACCAAGTCGATGTACATCGACATCTCGAAGTGGGCCGTCGTCGGACTCGCAGTCCTTCTCGTCTTCTTCCTCATCCTGCGGATGTCCAAGCGCCTGGGCGAGGCGGAGCGCACCACGCTCAGCCTCGAGGCGGTTGAGGCCCTCGAGTCGAGGACGCATAGCGCGCTTGAGGCTCGCGCACAGGCCGTGATCGCCCAGGCTCACCAGGCCGCGGGCGAACTGGGCGCGGCGCCCGTCCCCGACATGGAGTCGATCGCGGCAAACGTGCGTGACGAGATCATGGCCTTCGCGTCGGCCCAGCCGGCAGAAGTCGCCGACGTGCTGCGCGGTTGGCTCGTGTCAGGGCGGCAGCGATGAGCGCGGCCGTGTTGACGGGCACGCAGAAGGCGGCGCTCCTCCTCATCCAAATGGGCAAGGACACCGCCTCACGCATCCTTCACCAACTTAACGACGAAGAGATCGAACAGATCACCGCCGAGATCGCGCGGCTTCCCCACGTCGACACCGAAACCGTCGCCTCGGTCCTCGACGAGTTCAAGGTCGAGAGCGCCAAGAGCGGCGCGGGCTTCTCACAGGGCGGCCTCACGTTCGCGCGCGGACTGCTCGAGGAGACCATCGGTCGCGACAAGGCGGCCGCGGTGTTCGAGCGCCTCGCGGGCCAGATCCAGGGCCAGCCCTTCGAATTCTTGATGCACGCCGATGCGCGCCAGGTGGTGTCGCTGCTGTCCGGCGAGCACCCCCAGACCATCGCGCTCGTGTTGGCGCACCTGCGGCCAGAGCACGCGTCGGCGATCATGACGGGCTTCTTGCCCGAGGTCCAGACCATCGTCGCCAGGCGCATCGCCCTCATGGAGAAGGCCTCCCCCGATGTGGTGGCGGTGGTGGCCGATCAGCTGAAGCGCAAGGCCAGCGCCGTCCTGACCACCACCGAGATGTCCGTCGTTGGCGGCGTGCAGCCGCTCGTGGAGATCATCAACCGCGCCGACGCCGCCACGGAGAAGCTCATCCTCGAGGGCCTCGCGGCAACCGACCCCGAACTTGCGGACACGATTCGGTCGATGATGTTCGTCTTCGCAGATATCACGCTCCTTGAGGACCGTGCGATTCAGCTGGTGCTGCGCGGGGTCGAAACCAACACGCTCGCGACGGCCCTCAAGGGTGCCGACAACGACGTCAAGGAAAAGATCCTGCAGAACATGTCCGAGCGCGCACGCGAGAACCTCGAAGAGGAGATCGACCTCCTTGGCCGAGTTCGCATCTCGCTCGTCGAAGAGTCTCGCTCACACGTCGTCCAGGTGATTCGCAAGCTCGAAGACAGCGGCGAGATCATGATCAGCCGCGATGGAGAAGACGAATATGTCGCCTGAGACTCGCGTCAGCGCGTTCAAGCCCGCGTCGATCACCCCGCAGCGCTCCGATGCGGGCGACCCCGCGCGCACCGCGGGCTTCGCGGCGGGATGGGCGGCGGGCGCACGCGCTGCAGCCGACGCCGCGGCCACCGAGCGAACGCGCCTCCAGGACGAGCACAATGCGAGGGAAGCGCGTCGCGACGAAATGGCGGCTAGCGCCGTCGGGGCGTTCGGCGCCGCTATGGGCCAATGGAATTCCAGGGCTGTTCCCGTGCTCGACGAGGCACGCAGAACGCTGTATTCGGCCGCGCTCGACCTTGCCGCCGCAGTGCTCCAGCGCGAGGTCGAGCCCAGCTCTTCATCGGCGCGCACGCTCCTCGATCGTGCTCTCGCCCTGCCCATCGAGGCGACGCCCACGGTGCTGCGCCTTCACCCCGATGATCTCTTGCACGTCAACCTCCTCATCGAGTCAGGCCAGGCCGCGGTGCCCGCGGGGCTCCGGCTCGTCGGGGACTCGCGCCTGAGCGTCGGCGACGCGATTACGGAACACGAGGATGGCGCGCTCGACGCGCGCATCGGAACAGCTCTTGCCCGCGCCCGCGAGGTGCTTTTGGGAGAGGCATCATGAGCGTCCCCACCCTCATGGACCCCCGCTCAGGACTCGTGTCCGTGACTGCGGACCCCGTGCTGCGCCGCGCCCTCGAGGTGGCGGCGCCCGAGCGTGTCGGAGCCCTGGCCTCGATCGTGGGTCTGTCGATTGATGTCACTGGGATCTCCGGTGCGGTGGGCGACCTCGTCTCGATTGAAACCGACAATGACGAGCCCACTGTGGCCGAGGTTGTGGCGATTACGGCTTCGACCCTGCGATGCATGCCCTTGGGTGCCGTGCACGGACTGCGCGTGGGAATGCAGGCGCGCGCCACAGGGCGGCCACTGATGACGCCCACGGGCCCCCAGCTTCTGGGCAGGGTGCTCGACGGACTCGGCCGGCCCATCGATGGCAAGGGCCCCGTGCTCAACGGACCGCTCGCGCGCCGCGCGACAGTTTCGGGCACCGCGCCTTCTGCTCTTGACCGTTCCCGCGTCGACACCCCGCTGGGGCTCGGAGTCCGCGCACTCGACACGATCGTGACCGTTGGCCGCGGCCAGCGCATCGGGCTCTTCGCCGGCTCGGGCGTCGGCAAGTCGAGCCTGCTCTCGATGATCGCTCGCGGCACCGAAGCCGAAGTCTCCGTGATCGCCCTCGTGGGAGAGCGCGGCCGCGAGGTCAGGGAGTTTCTCGAGGACGACCTTGGACCCGAGGGCCTGGCCCGTTCGGTCGTGGTGGTCGCCACCTCGGATGAGCCGCCCATGGTGCGCATGCGTGCCGCTTTTGTCGCGACGCGCATCGCTGAGGAGTTCCGCTCTCAGGGCCGTCACGCAGTGCTCATGATGGACTCGCTGACCCGCGTGGCCATGGCCCAGCGCGAGATCGGCCTTTCCGTTGGAGAACCCCCCGCGACGCGTGGGTACCCGCCGTCGACCTTCTCGATCTTGGCGCAGCTGCTCGAGCGCGCCGGAACGGATGCACAGGGTTCGGTCACGGGCGTCTACACGGTGCTCGTCGACGGCGACGATCACAATGAGCCCATCGCCGATGCGGCCAGGTCGATTCTCGACGGTCACGTCGTGCTCACTCGCGACCTCGCCGTCCAGGGCCACTTCCCGTCGATCGATGTGCTCGGCTCGGTCTCTCGCGTCGCGCCCCGAGTCACGACCGCGGCGCAGCGCGACCTTGCGCAGAGATTGCGCCAGGTCATGGCCGCGCGCCGCAGGGCTCAGGATCTGCTCGACGTGGGCGCGTACGCGGCCGGGTCGAACCCCTTGGTCGATGCGGCGGTGGCGAACTCGGATGCGATCGATGCCTTCTTGAAGCAGCCCGTTGACGTCGTGGCAGGCGTGGATGACTCGTGGAACCGCCTCGCGGCGCTCGTAGCCAAGATGGGAGTGGCGTAATGGCTAAGCATTTTCAGCTGGCAGGGCTCATGAGGGTGAGGAAGCTCCAAGAGGAGGCCGCCGCCGCGGAGCTCGCGAAGGCAAACCGCGCCAAGCTCGAGGCCAAGAAGCGCGCAGAGGTCGATGGCGAAACCCTCGCAAGCCAGGACTTCCCCGACCTCGCGCATTCAAATGCGTATGACGCCCATGCCGAGGCGCTCGGCACCTATTCGCCCAACTGGCAGGCCATCGTGGCGGCCAGGGCCTCGGTTGCGGCGATGCTGCGCGAGAGCACTCAGGCACTTGAAGTGGCCTCCGCGAAGTCGGCGACGGCGACGGGCCAGTGGGCGGAAGCGAAGATGAGGGCCGCGATGATCGACAAGTTGAAGGCGCGGCACGACGTGGAAATCGAGGCTGATGAACTGCGCGAAGAGCAACTCGGACTCGACGAGACCGCGCTCCGCAAGGCCGTTGAGGTGAAGCCATGACCGCGGTGGATGTGATGACCTCGCTGCCGGCCGTTGCGCCCGCATCGCGAGCAACGAGCCGAGGGAAGAGTGACGGATTCGCGCGTGAGCTTGAGGCCGCGTCCCGTCCCGAGCACTCCGACAAGCGCGGCCGTGCCGACTCTCGCGTTGAGCACAAGGGCGGCACGCCCGACGCAGGGAACGACTCCGCCGCGACCGCCGCCACGGCGCTCGCCACGGCGAATGACGCCCCCGCCGACGACGCGATCGCCGCGGTTCCTACGACGAACGCATCGGTCGAAGATGACGCCGCAGCCCTTGCAGACGGTGCTGCCCTCACAGAAGGAGCAGCCGCCACAGATGGCGCCGCCCTTACAGACGGCGCTGCCCTCACAGAAGGAGCAGCCGCCACAGATGGCGCCGCCCTTGTGGCCGGAGCCCCCGGTGCGAACGGTGCTGTCCCCGCGGACGGCGCCGCCCCTCTAGATTCCGCCGGTCCTGGGAACGCCTCTTCGGGCGAGGCTTCCCAGGATCCGGCGGTGACTTTCCTCGCTGCTTCCCAAGCGGGTTCCGCGGTCTCCGCGACCGCCGACGCCGTGACATCACCCGTCGCTCAGGCGGTAGGAAACGGGTCTGCGGCTTCCGGTCCGGCAGCATCCGCACCGGTGGTCGCGGCCGGACAGGCCTCGGTGCCAGGTGCCGCCGATACCGCTACACCTGACACCGCTTCCGAAGAGGGCGCGGGAGGTGGGGCCTCGGGCCACAACCAGAGGCCCGTCTCCGATGCTGCCGTGGCGGCGACCACGACCGCCGCCGCTGCGACGGTCCAGTCAGGCGCCGCCGCACAGCCGAATCGCACGACGGCATCCGTAGGGACCGACGCCGCGACAACGTCGACCGTTCATGCCGCCTCCTCCACCGAAGGCGGAACCCTGGCCGCGCCCGTCGCCCCACAGGCGCCGGTTGCAGCGCCAGCCGCAGCCGCCCCGGCGGCCGCAGCAAGCCAGCCGGCGCTTCCCGTGCCCCTCGCCTCCCAGCTTTCGGGTCAGCTCGCCTCGATTAAGGCGTTGCCGCAAGGGGAACACGTGATGACCCTGACGGTGAATCCCGAGACCTTTGGGCCCGTCAAGGTGGTCGCCCACATCACGCAAGACGGCGTCCGTCTCGAACTGTTTGGGGCGAGCGAGCAGGCTCGCGCCGCGCTTAAGGCGGCGTTGCCCGACCTGCGACGCGACCTCGCGGGCGCCGGACTCGACCCCAAGCTCGACCTGGGTTCAGGCTCCGGGTCTTCGGGACGCGAAGCCCCCAGCGATCCCTCGGCCTTTACAGGCAACGGCGATCGGTCGCAGCGCTCTTCGCGCCAGTTCGCGGGAGACGCCGCCGCGCGCACTACCGCACCCGTCATCACACCCACCACCAACGCCACCCGTCGCGGCGGCCTCGATCTGGTCCTGTAGGAGGACGCATGAGCATTGAAGCCACATCGGCCGCAGGAATGAGTACGGGCACCGCACCTGCGGTCGCGCCCAAACAAGAGATGGACTCCGAGGTCTTCATGAAGCTCCTTGTCGCGCAGCTGCGCAATCAGGACCCGAGTTCCCCGATGGACACCAACGAGATGATGGCCCAGCAGACCCAGATGGCGTCCCTCGAGCAGCTCACCAACATGTCCAACACGTCGAGCGAGCAGTTTGCCCTGACGATGCGCATGGCCGCCATGAACATCGTGGGACAAACGGTCAGCTACACCGGCGCGGACGGCGCAGTCCTCACCGGTTCCGCCACCGGCGCCTCCTTCGCAGATTCCGTCCCCACCATCAAGGTGGGCGGCGCCAACGTCAAGCTCGACAGCATTCTTTCCATCGACCCCACGGCCGCCTGACCGTCCTCACTAGTTAAGGAACCCATCGCATGCTTCGTTCACTCTTCTCTGGCATCTCGGGCCTTCGCGCCCACCAGACCATGCTCGATGTCACCGGTAACAACATCGCCAACGTCAACACCGCGGGATTCAAGTCCTCGCAGGTGCAATTCCAGGACACGCTTTCGCAGGTACTCACCAATGCGGGTGCAGCGCAGTCTGGCGTGGGTGGTACCAACCCCGCGCAGGTCGGCCTGGGCGTGAAGGTCGCTGGCATCACGACCAACTTCCAGCAGGGCGCCTCCCAGCTCACCAACCGCCAGACCGACATGATGATTTCGGGCGACGGTTTCTTCGTGGTGGAAAAGGGCGGAGAGCAGCTGTACTCCCGCGCGGGCGCATTCTCGTTTGACGCGCTTGGCCAACTGGTGACCCCCGACGGGGCGCTCGTCCAGGGCTGGGCCGCCGACGGCACCGGCAACATTGACCTCAACTCCCCGTTGACCGCGTTGCGGCTCCCCGTTTCGACGCTCATGGGAGCGCAAGCGACATCCGGATCGGCCTTCGAGGGCAACCTGCCTTACGACGCAGCGGTGGGAACCACGCTCAACCGCCAGGTCGACGTGTTCGACGGTGCGGGCGCGCCTCACTCGATGAACATGGCGTTCACGCTGAGCGCGGTGGCGACGGCGACGACGCCGGCGACGTGGAACATTTCCGCAACCGTCGCGGGAACGACGTCCACCCAGTCGGGCACCATCTCGTTCAACACGGATGGCACGCTCAACACGGCGACCTTCGCTCCGCTTCCTGCCGACGCCACTGTGGGTACGTCGGCCATCACCGTTGACCTCGCGAAGCTCACAAGCTTTGCGGGACTCGAGACGATTGCCGCGGCGAGCCAGGATGGCCGCGCCGCAGGCGGCCTGCAGTCCTTTGCGATCAACTCGGACGGTACGCTGCTCGGTTCGTTCTCCAACGGACTCAAGCAGGCCATTGGCCGTGTGGCGCTCGGTAACTTCGCGAACCCCTCGGGTCTCGAGAAGTCCGGTTCCTCGCTGTACCGCGTGACCGTCAACTCTGGCGACGCCCAGGTGGGTGCCGCGGGCAACGGCGGGCGCGGCTCGCTCTCTGGTGGCTCTCTCGAAATGTCCAACGTGGACCTTTCGGCCGAGTTCACCAACCTGATCGTGGCTCAGCGCGGGTTCCAAGCGAACTCGCGTGTGATCACCACCTCTGACGAGGTCCTACAAGAGCTCGTCAACCTCAAGCGCTAAACGAAGCGGCGGCTTGTTCGCCGTACTCCTTGCGGGCGTACCCCGGGCAGCGATCCTCTGGATCGTTGGGTGCGTCGGGCCTCGCAAGGAGCACGGCGGCATCGGGCGCCATCACCGCAACGTCGACGCGTACGAGACCGGCCGGGTCCCTCACAAGGGGGCCCGGCCATTCGTGCGTGGGGGCGGGGCTCCTCACTCCGTCAACGCCGGAGAGCCCGCGACCTCACGCGCCTCGACGCGGCGAACATCGACTACGTCATCATGGCTTCCATGGCGCCTTCTGGTCCTCGGCCGACGACGGCTTGATCAAGGCCCTCAGTGATGCCGGCATTGATTACATAGTCTGGTTGCCATGAACCCGTTCGTGGGACCACAGGAGGCCAAAGGGATTCCGCTCGACCGCCACGTCAACACTGCGCAGCGGTGGCTGAGCGAGATGCCGTGGAGCGTCGCCGTCTTGAGCCAAATCTTGCCCGAGATACAAGAGGAAGGCGAGCGCGCACCCACACAGATGTACCGGGCCTTGGTGCGGGCCGTCGCGCCGCATCTGTGGGACGAGGGAGAGGTCCCATCACCCCTATGGGCGGTGCCGGGGACGTGGGCTCACGGCCACATGAGCGATGTGGGCGCGCGCCTCGTCGATGCAATGGTCTGGCATATTGGCTCGATGTACGCGGGCGGTGCCCCCCGCTGGGTCATGGGTGCGGATGCGAGACTCGCCGACTTTGGTTCGCCACTCATCGAGAGCAACGGCACGCTGCGGCCATTCAATGCGGTGACCGCGTGGGTGTCCCTTGCCGCTTCTAAGGCGCCATTATCGCGACTCGATTTTCCCTTCGCCGTGATGCCGGAGCTGAGCGACTTGTGCCCCGACCCACCGCTTCGCGACGACGAGTTCGATGCGTCGGCGGCACGCAAGTCGGCCAAAGGTGGCGTGTCTCGTTTGTGGCGCAAAGGAGCTCACCGGTGGTCCTTCGACCTGCCCGACCCGATCACGCCGTGGCCTGAGGTGCAGATCCACGGCGAGGCTGCCACCGCTCCCCAACTCCAGATGTCGGTGGAGGAACTGATCGCCGACGTCACGGATTCCGACGTGCCGGGGTACACGCACACCGTGTGGGTGCATGAGGCTGCCGAAGGCGAGTGGGGCGCTCACGCTTTCGCGGCGCACGAGAAGCACCTGGCGAAGCAACAGGGCATCGACAAGGTGTGGGGAGAGGACCGCGAAGTGATCCACGTGCTCGCGCCCTCCCTGACGGAACCCCAGGTGCTCGAGGCCGCGCGTCGTGCGGCGCATGAGGCGATCGCGCTCACGAACTAGCGTCGTTCGCTCGGTCGGCGCGCCTGCGTGACGCTTTGGTCCGGCGTTAACGCGGGTTCCCTCACACCCGCGCACTCGCCGCCGATGAGAGGGGAGACAGCAGCTCATGGATGGGCTGCGCAGGATTTACCAGGGATGGTGATTGCCGTGATTATTTTGACGCGCCTCAATGGCCAGCGCTTCGCGGTGAACCCTGATCTTATTGAACGGGTTGAGAGCACGCCCGACACGATCGTGACGTTGGTCGATGGCACTAAGTACCTCATTACAGAGGAAATCGAAGCTATTGCGGAGCTCGTCGTAGAACACCGAGCATTGATCGTGGCGCGGGCCATCGATCTGGCCCACACGGAAGACCCCGCGGCGCTTGCGTCGGTCACAGGTCTGCGCCAGCAGCCTCGACTCACGGTCGCGCCGGAGGTCGACTGATGGATCTCGCAACGATCATTGGCATCGTCGTAGCGTTTGGCGCCGTCATCATGGCGATCTTCATGGAGGGCTCGACCCCCATGTCGGTCATCCTGCCAGCGCCGATGCTTCTTGTCATCGGAGGCACGATCGGTGCCGGCCTCGCGAGCACCACGATGACCGACTTCATGAGGGCCTTCACGGGCCTGCAGCACTTCTTGCTCTTCAAGAAGCCCGACATGAACGCGTCGGTCGACTCGATCGTCACGCTTGCCGACAAGGCGCGACGCGAGGGCCTTCTGGCCCTGGAGGACGCGGCCAAGGACATCGACGACGACTTCCTCAAGGACGGGCTGCAGTCCGCGATCGACGGCACCGACCCTGACGACCTGCGCGCCATGATGGAGGCCCGCATCGACGCCAAGAAGGCGCGCGACAAGGTCATGGCCAAGATCTTCAACGACATGGGGGGCTTCGCGCCGACCATCGGCATCATTGGCACAGTGGTGTCGCTCGTGCACGTGCTCGAGAACCTCAGCGACCCGTCAAGCATCGGCCACATGATCGCCTCGGCCTTCGTGGCGACGCTGTGGGGTCTCCTGTCCGCCAACCTCATCTGGCTGCCTATCGCCAACCGCATCAAACGCGTTGCCGAGCTCGAGGCCGCCCACATGGAACTGATCATGGAGGGCCTTCTCGCCATCCAAGCGGGTGGCAACCCACGTGTCGTGGGACAGCGCCTCCGCTCGCTGGTCCCTGACCAGCCGAAGCAGGCCAAGGAGGCGGCATGAGCCACGCCCCCGCCGGCAACGGCCGCGCACGAAAGCATGAAGAGGAAGAACCCGAGAACCACGAACGCTGGGCAGTCTCCTACGGAGACATGATGACGGTGCTCCTCGCGCTCTTCATCGTGCTCTACGCGATCTCCGTAGTCGACCAGACCAAGTTTGAGGAGCTTCGCACCTCGCTTGCGGTGGGCTTTGGGGCACCCTCGGTCTCGATGCTTGAGGGCTCCTCGGGACCCCTCGAAGGAGTCGAATCCTTCCAGATCGCCCCAGACTTCACGGGCGTATCCACCGATGCAGGCGCCGCCACAGACACGGCGTCCGTCGAAATGTCCCAGGAGGCACAGGACTTTCTCGCGGCGACCACGGAATACGAGCAGCTGAACGATATCCAGAAGCAGATTGAGGAACACCTGGCCGCACAGGGCCTGGGGGCCTCGGTGGATTTCAAGGTCAATGACCGCGGGCTTGTCGTTGGCCTGGTCGGTTCCGACGTGTTCTTCGCGGCCGACAACTCGGCGCTTACCGGGACAGCGCGCCAGATCGTCGACGCGATCGCCGCACCCCTCAGGGGTCAGGCCAGGCAAATCTCGATCGAGGGCCACGCGAATGTGCTGCCTTCGACGCAGTACGCAACCAACTGGGAGTTGTCGAGCGACAGGGCCACCAAGGTCTTGAGGCGTTTTGTTGAACTCGGTGGTGTGCCTGGACGCCAGATCGCCGCGGTCGGCTTCGGAGACTCCCGGCCGGAAATGGCGGGGAACTCGCCCGAGGCGCTTGCCGCGAATCGACGGGTCGACATCGTCATCGAGTCCGCACAGTCCGAGGCGGTCAGGGCGCTTCTGCCCCTGCTGGCCCAGGCTCTCGCGGACGGGACTCTCAAGGAGGAAGACCTCCGCGCACAACTTAACGCCGCGAACGCTTCGCAGGCGGCTGCCACAACAGAGGTAGGTGGATCATGAGCACAGAAGAACGAATAGTGGCACCTCAGACCAAGATCGGGGCACGGCCCACAGGGGCAGGCGCCGCGGCGGCGTCGGAACAGGCCCCCACCAAGGGCGGCAAGAAGAAACTCATCATGATCATCGCGATCGTCGGTGTCGTGGTGCTTGGCGCCGCGTACTGGTTCCTCTTGGGCCCAGGCAAGGCCTCCGCCGCGACGACGGACGGGATGGAAGTCGAGCCCACGGTATCGGCCGAGCCCGAATATGAGCTGGGTGACGTCCTGACGATTGAATCGGTGAGCATCAACTTGCAGGGCGGTCACTATTTGCGACTGGGCCTGGGTCTGCAGACGATCGCGGCCGTCCACACCGCGCCGGATCCCGCCGTGGCGCTCGACGCAGCCATCGCGCTGTACTCGGGGCGCACGACCGAGGAGCTTGCCGATCCGGCGGTCCGTGAGGAACTCAAGCACGAACTCGCGGACGAGCTCTTCCACCTGTATCACGAGGATGTCGTCGACGTTTATTACACGGATTTCGTGACTCAATAGGAAACGACTGAGAGGCGTTTCTCACACCACACGCACGGAGGGCGTGCTGCTTGGCGCTGAATCCTTGACGCGCCCTCGCGCCCGACGATGGGGCGGGCGTGAATAGTCGGGCATCGCAGAGACGCAAGCGTGGGTCGGGCGTGCCCGAGGCATATGACTTCCGGCAGCCGATGACTTTGACGCGCGAGCACAGCCGTGCGCTCGAAATGGCGATGCAGACGTTCTCTCGCCAGTGGGGCACGATGCTCAGCTCCCGTCTTGGCGTGCTCACGACAGTGACGTTCGACTCGATCGAGATGCGCAGCTACGACGAGTACATTCAGTCGCTCCCACAGGTCACGACCACCGTGATCCTGCAGGTAGAGCCCAGTCGCACCCCCGCGATCCTCCAGATCCCGACCGACATGAACATGACGCTGATCGACTGCCTTCTGGGTGGTCCCGCTACCGCGCTCGAGATGCCCTTCAGGGAGATGACCGAGATCGAATGGCGCCTCATGAAGGACATGCTCGACCTCGCGGTCTCCGAACTCGAGTACGGCTTCCAGCCGGTCATGAAGACCGCATTCGAGGTGCGGTCAGTCAAGTACAGCCCCACGTTTATCCAGCTCACCGCCGCGACCGAACCCGTGCTCATTGTCAGGCTTGACATGGCCATCGGCCCCATTCAGGCGCCCATCACCTTGGCGTTTGTTGCCGAGCCGATCCTCTCCGAATTGCGCGCTGCCGATGACACAGGCGGCCGCTCCGATGAGGAGCAGCGTGAACATGCGGAGGCGCTCGACCTGCTGGCCGATCGCATGGCCGAGGTGCCGCTCCCGGTCTCGGTCCGTTTCAAGGGCCGCGCCATGGGGGCGCGAGAAGTCTCTCGACTCGAAGTGGGTTCCGTCGTGAATTTGGGCCACCACGCCGACCGTCCGCTTGACGTTGTCGTCGGCAACGTCACTCTTGCCCATGCCGCGATCGGGGTCAATGGAACCCGCGTCGCCTGTCTTGTTGTCTCCACCGAGGAGGAAGTATGACCACCGCTACTGTGACGGGCCGCGCCGCGGCCGAAGCGCTTGCGGCACTATTGCCCACCGCTCTTCCGTTGCACGTCATCGACTTTGATGCGGCGACCGCTCCATCCGCAGACGCGGCGTCCGTGCGAGCTCACTTTGTGGGGTCCACGAGTGCCGATCTCATGGTCGTGGCCGATCAGGCCATTGCCGATGCGCTCGCGAGTGCCGGTGACGACGTGTCGGTGGCCGACGCGCTTCGTCCCGCGCTTGAGTCCGCTGCGGCCACTCTTGGTGCGGGCGTGCTCGACACCGCCGAGGTTGTCGCTCTTGGTCAAGCCTTCTCCGACCCCGACGTCGAGGTGTTCGCGCTCGCGGGCGACGACGGCGTCGCGCAGGCGTGGTTCGGCATCAGGGCAAGGGTCATCGCGACCAAGCCCGAGGCCGGCGCGAGGCCTCCCATGATGGACGCCGCCACCGAGCGTGCGCGCATGCGCCTGCTTCACGATGTGGAACTGGTCCTGACCGCCGAGATCGGCCACACGCGTCTGCCGATGCATCAGGTGCTCGACCTGGTTCCAGGAACGATCCTCGAGCTCGACAGGGCCGCGGGTTCGCCCGCCGATGTGATGGTCAACGGCCGTCTCGTGGCGCGCGGCGAGGTCGTCGTCGTCGACGAGGACTACGGCATCCGCATCACCGAGATCGTCTCCACGGAGACTGGCCAGTAGTGCCTACTCTCCTTCTCGCGGTGCGCGTCGGCCTCTCCTTGGCCGCCGTGCTCGGACTCATGTGGTGGTTGTCCCGCCGCATGCAGTCCTCGACGCTCATGCGTCGGCGTCGCCGCGAGACCCTCACCGTTCTTGGTCGCCAGCAGCTTGGCAAGCAGACCGGTGTTGCCCTGATCGAGGCATCGGGCCGCAGGCTCGTCGTCGGCTACGGCGACCACGGAGTCACGCTCTTGCACGACGCTGGCGAGGCGCCAGAACCCGAAGACATCGACGAGGACAACGAGGACTCGATTGCGTCCCGCACGTCCGATCTCGATGGCGAATTGATGTCGCTCACGAATACCGGTGCGCCCGCCGCATCGTCCGTGAGCCGCGCGGCACTGGCCACGCATGTCCCTGCCCGTTCGACGTCGGCCCGGATGGCTGACGCACGAAGGCTCCGCTCACCCCTCGAGGGATCGATCCTTGCGCCGGACACCTGGCGCAAGGCGGTGGTGGCGGCGCAAGAGCGGACTACTCGTCGTTCATGACCCCAGCTACGCTTCGGCGTCACCGGTGGGCTGTGCGTGCGCGATCGCTTGCGATCGCGGGTGCACTGGCCTTCACAGCAGCCATCGCCTTCGCGGGCACCGCGGCCGCCGCAGTAGGGCCGGTTGACCCTTCCGCGCCCGTCTCGCCCGTGGCACCCGTCGTCTCAGGACCCGGTGTTTCGGTAGACATCTACGGGGTTGACGGCACGCCGTCGAGCTCGATCGTGGTGCTGATTGCCATCACGTTGTTGTCGGTGGCTCCCTCGCTGCTCCTCATGACGACGAGCTTCACCAAGATCTTTGTGGTGCTCGTCCTGACGCGCAATGCGCTTGGTCTCCAGGGCACCCCGCCCACTCAGGTGCTCGCGGGCCTGTCGCTATTCCTGAGCCTGTTCATCATGGGCCCCGTGATTGGCCAAATGAACGATGCCGGCATTCAGCCCTACCTGCATGGCGAGGTGGAGTTCGGTGAGGGGCTCGATGCCGCAGTCGCCCCGCTCAAGGGCTTCATGCTTGAGCACACGCGGGAGTCGGACATCGCCCTGATGACGCGCGCTGCTGACGCCGAGAATCCCGAGACTCAGGAAGACGTCTCGATGACCACTCTGATGCCGGCCTTCATGCTCTCGGAGCTGAGGTCGGCGTTCATCATCGGTTTCGTGATCTTCGTGCCGTTCTTGGTCATCGACCTGGTGGTCGCGGGCGCCTTGATGTCAATGGGCATGATGATGCTTCCGCCTGTCATGGTGTCGCTCCCCTTCAAGCTCCTGCTCTTTGTCCTGGTTGACGGCTGGACGCTTGTCATCACCGCCCTCATCGGGAGCTACAACTAATGGACACCTCTGCCGTTCTCGATATTGGTTACTCCGCGTTGGTTCTGGCCGCCAAGCTGGCCGCGCCCTTGCTGATTACCGCGCTCGTCGTCGGCTTCACGGTCTCGCTCTTCCAGTCGGTGACCCAGATCCAAGAGGTCACGTTGTCGTTCGTGCCCAAGGCCATTTCGGTGGGCCTTGCGTTGCTGATCGCGGGGCACTGGATGATCCAAGAATCCGTGTCCTTCACGCAGGGCCTGTTCGAGCGCATTCCTGGGTTGCTGGCCGGCTGACATGAACATGTCCTTCGACCTGGGCATGGTCGAGACCACGATGCTCGCAGGGGTGCGCCTCCTTGCGTTCCTGTTCGTGGCCCCGCCGTTCCACTTCAAGGCATTCCCCTCACCGGTCAAGGTGGCGCTCGCCATGGGACTTGCGCTCGTCGCGGGACCGCGGGCGGGCGAGGCCTCGGGTGCAGTGCCTGGAGTGATGCTTGCGTCAGGTTCGATGCAATTCGTGGGCGCGCTCGTGCTCGAGGTGGTCGTTGGCCTCGGCCTTGGCTTCGTGGTCAAGCTGGTCTTCGCTGCCGTTCAGGCCGCGGGCGGGATCATCGACGTCTTTGGCGGCTTCCAGCTCGCGCAGGGCTTCGACCCGCTCAGCCAGACTCAGGGTTCCGTCTTTGCCAAGTTCTACGACTTCACTGCCATGGCGTTGCTCTTCGCCTCAAACGGTCACCAGCTCGTGCTCGGGGGGCTGGTGCGCAGCTTCGACGCATTGCCGCTTGGCAACGGCTTCAATACCGACGCGATGGCGCACCTCCTCACGAACGGTATGGCCGACATGATGGCCTCCGCATTGCAGATTGCCGGTCCCCTGGTGGTGGTGCTGTTCCTGGCCGATGTGGGCCTGGGCCTCCTGACACGTGTGGCCCCCGCGCTCAACGCGTTTGCGTTGGGCTTCCCGCTCAAGATCATGCTCACGCTTTCGCTCGGCTCGATTGCCTACCTCACGCTTCCTCAGGTGATCGGCTCGCTCACGGAGCGCGCCATCGAGGCCCTTATGGGGGTGAGCACATGAGCAACGACGCCGGCGGTGAAAAGACCGAAAAGGCCACCCCGAAACGCATCCAGAAGCTGCGCAAGGATGGCTCGCTTCAGCGGTCGACGGACCTTTCGGCGTGGATTGGCATCGCCGCGGCGACGCTCACCCTGCCGCTCGTGATCGGCAACGCGGCCGACGCCGCACGGAGCCAGTTCGCGCAGGTCCAGGGCATCGCGGCATCGCCCGAGCCGATTCTCGTCGTCGAGATCCTGCGCAACGGAATGTTCTCCATGTTCTCCACGATGGGCCCGCTCTTCCTCGTCGTAGTCACGGCCGCGATTCTCACCGGCGCCGCCCAAGGCGGCATCCACTTCTCGTCCAAGAAGCTCAAGCCCAGTTTCAAGAACTTCAACATCCCCCAGGGGCTCAAGAGGGTCTTTGGTGGGCAGGCGTGGTGGAACGGCGCCAAGGCCGCGCTCAAGGCGGGCGCGATCGGCACGGTGCTCTACATCGTGATCAAGGGCCTCGTTCCCGTCCTGCTTGGCTCCGGTTCGCACTCGTTGACGTCACTCATCGACATCGCCTCTGGCGGGGTGGGTACGTTGGTCAAGACCGCGATTTTCGCGGGCCTCGCGCTCGCCGGCGCCGACATGATCGTCGTGATGAAGCGCAACCGCAAGCAGACCAAGATGTCCAAGAAGGAAATCAAGGACGAGAACAAGCAGTCCGAGGGTGACCCGATGCTGAAGGGGCAGATTCGTCAGCGCCAACTCGCGATGAGCCGCAACCGCATGATGGCGGAGGTCGCCCACGCCGACGTCGTCCTGGTGAACCCCACGCACGTGGCGGTGGCGCTGCGCTACGAGCCGGGGACCGGCGCCCCGCGCGTGGTCGCCAAGGGCAAGGGCCACGTGGCAACCCGCATCCGCAAACTCGCCTCCGAGAAGCACGTGCCCATGGTTCAGGACATCGCCTTGGCGCGCGCCCTGCATTCGGCGTGTGAACTCAACCAAGAGATTCCTCTCCACCTGTACGCCGCGGTGGCCAGGGTGCTCGCATTCGTGATGGCCCTGCGCCGTCGCGGGGCGGCAGCTGGCATGCACCGCAACCCCCACGCGGAGACGGTGGCCGCATGAGCCCCGTCACGCACCCCAATGCCGCGAGCCCGATCGCGGTGGCAAAGGAGGCCCGATCATGACGGGTCGTATCAGCAAGCTTGGCGTCCCGATCGGCGTCGTCGGCATTGTCATGTTGCTCGTGGTGCCTATACCGGCGGGATTGCTCGACTTCCTGATCGTGATGAACATCTCGGTCGCGCTCGTGGTCCTGCTGACCTCGATGTACGTCAAGCGTCCGCTCGACTTCTCGGTGTTCCCCTCGATGCTGCTGATCCTCACGCTGTTCCGCCTGGGCCTCAACGTGGCCTCGACCCGGTTGGTGCTGGGGGACGGCTACGCGGGAGAGGTCATCGGCGCCTTCGGCCACATCGTCGTGGGCGGTTCGCTCATCATCGGCCTCGTCATCTTCCTCATCCTGGTCATCATTCAGTTCGCCGTCATCACGAGCGGTGCGGGCCGCGTCGCGGAGGTGGGTGCGCGCTTCACCTTGGACGCGATGCCCGGCAAGCAGATGGCGATCGACGCTGACCTCAACTCGGGCCTGATCGACGAGGACACCGCGAGGCAGCGCCGCGCGGATGTCGCAGCGGAGGCCGACTTCTACGGCGCCATGGATGGTGGTTCCAAGTTCGTCAAGGGTGACGCGATAGCGGGAATCATCATCACCCTGGTGAACCTCTTGGGTGGATTCGCGATCGGCATGTTGCAGATGGGCATGAGCCCAGGCGAATCGCTTGAGCGCTTCTCGCTGCTCACGATCGGTGACGGCCTGGTGACGCAGATCCCCGCGCTCCTCATGTCGGTCTCCACGGGTCTGATCGTGACCCGCGCGACCGCGTCGGCCGACATGGGTACCGCCGCGAGCGAGCAGCTCACCCAGTCCCGCACGGCCCTGCTCATCGCGGGAGCCGCGGCGATCGGGCTCGCGCTCGTCCCCGGAATGCCCAAGCTTCCGTTCATCCTCGTGGGAATCGCGCTGCTGATCATGGGACAGCGCATCGGCGCCCGTGACAAGGCGGAGGAGGCGTCCAAGGAGGTCACCACCCAGACGACCGACGGCGGCCCGCAACCCGATTCGCCCGAGGCCCTCATGGAGCAGATGCGGGTGCACGCGCTTGAGATTCAGCTCGCCCCCGATCTGGTCGACCTCGTTGGCGCCGGTACCGACCAGGATCTGCTCGCACGTGTGCGCGGACTGCGCCGCAAGATTGCGATGGAGCTTGGGCTCGTGGTGCCTCCCGTGCGCACTCGCGACTCGGTGGAGCTGCCGCGATCCACATATGTCGTCAAGATCGCAGGCGTCGAGGTGGGCCGCGGCGAGGCCCCCGCGGGTCGCCTGTTGGCCCTTGGCGATCACCTCGAGCAGATCGTTGGCACCGCGGTGAATGAGCCGGTCTTTGGGCTCTCGGGCAAGTGGATTCCCGCCGAGATGCGGGCGCAAGCGGAACTCGCGGGCGCCACCGTCGTGGACCGGGTGTCCGTTTTGGTCACGCACCTCGGATCGATCATCACCGCGAATGCGTCGCGCCTGCTCACACGCGAGGACGTGCGCGTGCTCGTCGAAGGCGTGAAGCAGGTGAACCCCGCAGTGGTCGAGGAGCTGGTTCCCGGGATGATGTCTCTCGGCGAGGTGCAGCGCGTGCTCCAGGGTCTCTTGACCGAGCGCGTCTCCATCCGCGATCTGCCCCGCATCTTCGAGGGACTGACGTTGCGCGCCAAGGTCTCGACCGAACCCGAGGGGCTCATCGAGGCCGCTCGCGTCGCGCTCGGCCCAGCGGTCGCTGCGCCCTACGTTCATGACGGAATCTTGCGCGTCATCACCCTCGAGCCTGTGCTCGAACAGCACCTCATCGAGGCGCGCAGGTCCAGCGAAGAGGGCACCCAACTCGTGATCGACCCCGACCGGATTGAGCGTCTCCTTGGCTGCCTGAGGGATCGCGTCCAAGAGGTCGAAATGTCTGGGCGCGAGGCCGTCGTGGTGTGCGCTCCAGGGCTCAGGCCCGCGCTCCGCAGGACAGTGGCGCTGGCGCTGCCGGCCATGCCCGTGTTGTCATACTCAGAAGTGACCTGCGCCCCGGTGCAGGTCGAGACAGTGGGAGTGGTGAGCGATGCCGCAGCAATTGTTGCTTGAGGGCGCGGACCTTGAGGCGCTCATCCGGCGTGCCCGTGAGGAATACGGCCCCGGCGCCCGCGTGGTGCGTGCCGAGAAGGTGCGCACCGGCGGATTCCTAGGCTTCTTCACGCAGGAGCACTTCGAGCTGACCGTCGAGCTTTCCGATGCTGAGATTGCGCGCGCCGCCGCCACGCGGGCTCCCGTCGAGGTCGTGACGTCGCGTGCCCAACTTGATGCGGCGCTCGCCGACGAGATCGCCGATGCCCAGGCGGCGAGGGACGCGATGTTTGCGGGAACCCTCGACGCACCCACCGCGCCTGGAGCCGCGCGCGGCCAGGAACCGGCGCCGCAGCAGTCGTTGCGCACCGATTCCGGCATCGCTGCCCCCGCGACCGAGATGAGCGCACCGCGCGACGTCGTGGAGTTTGATCGCCTCGTCGTGAGGCTTACCGAACAGGCCGCGGCCGCCGCGGGTCCCCAGACCGCCGCTACTCCCAAGACCACCGGGGCTCCGCGCGCGACAGCGGCCACCCAGGCGCCCTCTGCCCCTACGTCGGCGCACGCGCCATCGGCCATGCGCGCCTTCGTTCCGGCCACGTTCCCCGTGGCGGAGCGGCCCGCCCCCGTTGCCGCCTCTCCGGAAACGACGCCCACCGTGGGCATCGCGGGCTTCCACGAGGACTCCGCCGGTGCCGATGGTGGTCTGGAAACGGCGAGTACGCGCACCATGACGCGCCCCTCTGGGGGTGGCGGCGAAGGCGTGCCCTTCGAGCCCGGTGAGCCATCGGCCGACGGTTCGGAAGACTTGTCGACGCATGCTTCAGGTGCGCAGCGCTTCGAGGGTGTCGTCCTGCACAGGTGGGGCGTCTATACCGATGTTGCCGCCGCGGTCACGACGCACTGCACGGTGCCCGCGCTGTTGTCGCTCGGGGTGCCGATGCGTTGCGTAGAAGACTATGCGGACCTCGGCTCGCCAGTGCCGCTTCTCGACGTGGTCGCGCGCTTTGGCACGCCGCCCGTCCGCAGGCCCGAGCCCGGCGACCTCATCGTGGTCGCCGGACCCGCCGAGGATGCGCTCGCGGTGGCCTCGCAACTCGCGGCATGGGTGGGGCTTCCGCGCACTGCGGTGGCACTCGCCGGCGAGAGCGATGCGATTCGCGGTCATGGGCGACGCGTTCGAGACGAGGCCCAAGCGAGTGCGCTTCGCGCGCGCGCTGAGAAGGCCGGACGCCTAGGCGAACCGCTCATTGTGGCGCTCGGTGTGGCACCAGGCCGGCGCGGAGCGGCATCGTCCGCACCCCTGCTCGCGGCGTTCGATGCCGACACCGTGTGGGCGGTGATCGATGCGACCAAGCGCCCCGCGACGTATGAGCCATCTATCGCTCTCCTTGCGGCCGACAGTCGGATCGACGCACTTGCGGCGGTCAACGTCTCCGATGCACAGGCGCCGTGCGCCATGCTTGACGCCTCGTTGCCCGTGGCGTGGATGGACGGGCTTCCCGCCGCGGGGCTGGTCTGGGCGGCGCTTTTGGGCGAGCGGATTGCCGCGCTCGATTGAGCCGAGCCAGGCACAGAGAGGGAATTCGGGGGCCGTCATGACTCCCGCTCGGCGTCGCGCGTAGCCCGGCGGCGCTGAACCGGATAGTCTCGCGTACATGTTGGTCCTGTCCCGTCGCGTCGGTGAGCGCCTGTTTATCGGCAATGACATTGTCGTGACGATCATTGACGTGCGCTCGGACGGGGTCCGAGTAGGGATCGATGCACCGCGGGAAGTCCGCGTGATTCGCGCCGAAATCTTTGAGGCGGTCGAGCAACACAACGTCGAAGCCGCTTCCGCCGACGACAGCGCGCTCGAGAAGCTCCGCGGACTCGCACCCCATGCGCCCGCCGATCCCGCAGCTCCCCCTGTGCCTGAGGCCGGAGCGCCTTCAAACTGACCCCGATCGCATGAGCGTGGCCGATGCGCCGCAGTTCGCGCGTCTCGCCTTCCCCGTCCCTCGCAATTGCTCACCGACTGAGAACGTCGGCCGATGGGACGTGCAACGAGACGGCAGGATGCCGCACCTGAAGCAACGGGAGTGTACCCATGGACGGGATGGACGACATCGTCCGCGAGTTCGTGGTCGAGAGTTACGAAAACCTCGACCAGCTCGATAGCGATTTGGTTGCGCTGGAGGTCCAGCCCGGCTCACGAGAGTTACTGAGTTCGGTCTTCCGCACGATCCACACCATCAAGGGCACCAGCGGATTCCTTGCCTTCGGCAAGCTCGAATCGCTGACGCATGGCGGTGAGAACCTGCTCGCGGAGCTGCGAGACGGGAAGCGGCCCATGACTCAACGCACCACAGATGTGTTGCTCAAGATGGTCGACGCTGTGCGAGGCGTGCTCGCCACTATCGAGGCCACAGGGCTCGAGGGCGAGGCCGACATGAGCTCCGTCGTGGCTGACATCCAATCCGTTCTTGACGACCCGACGGGTGGCGCCGTGACGGCTGCCGCGCCGGAAGGCAAGGCGTCGGAGCGTGGAGACACGGAAAGCCCTGTCAAGCCCGAGGAAGCATCACCCGCACTCGCGACCAAGCGCGTCATCAAGCCACGAACGACCACGCCGAGAGCGAAGGCCACCGCGAAGACCGGGCGGCGCAAGAGCCCTATCGCGGCGGAGCCTATGCCATCCTCCACACTGATCGCCCCGATGGATCGTGAGTCCGTTGACGCCGCGGACGAGGAACTCATCGTGACCGATGCCGGTGTCGGGGCGCCAACGGCTGAAGCGGTGCCCGAGTCCGCACCGGCGCAGGAGCCAGCCTCGAAGACCGCCAAGGAACGTGAGGATGGTCCCGCGCGGAGCGCCTCGGATCAATCGATCCGCGTTGACGTGGACGTGCTCGACGCCCTGATGCGTCATGTCGGAGAACTCGTGCTTGCGCGGAACGCCATGACTCGCCTCGCTGGCGACTTGGGCGATGCGGGCCTCGTGCGCGCCTCCCAGCGACTCTCGCTCATCGCGACCGAACTGCAGCAAGGCGTGATGAAGACCCGCATGCAGCCAATCGAGCACGTGTGGTCCAAGGCGCCCCGTATGGTGCGTGACATCTCGGCCTCCCTCGGTCGCCAGGTGCGCCTCGAAATGATTGGCCAGGACACCGAGCTTGACCGCGGTCTGCTCGAGGCCATCAAGGATCCCCTTACCCACCTCATTCGCAACGCGATCGATCACGGCATCGAGTCTCCCGCCAAGCGCCAAGAGGTTGGCAAGCCCGTTCAGGGTGTGCTGACGCTCCGCGCGTTCCACCAGGGCGGCCAGGTGGTCGTCGAGATCAGCGATGACGGCAAGGGCGTTGACCCGCTTGTTATCGGTGCGAAGGCGATCGAACGGGGCCTGCGCACCCACGGCCAAGTCGCCGAGATGAGCACGCAAGATCTCCTTCAGCTTCTGTTCCTCCCCGGATTCTCGACGGCTGAGACGGTCACCAACGTGTCCGGTCGTGGCGTGGGCATGGACGTGGTGCGCACCAAGGTCGAGTCCATCGGCGGAGTGGTCGAGGTGCAGTCCGCGCTTGGACTTGGAACGACCTGGCGCCTGCGCATCCCGCTGACCCTCGCGATCATGCCCGCACTGACGGTTGCGTGCAGCGGTGAGACATATGCGGTGCCACAAGTGAGCCTGCTCGAGTTGCTTGCTATTGACGAGAAGCAGACGGGTGTCGAGTTTGTGGGGGACGCTCCCGTCTTCCGCCTGCGCGGCAAGCTGTTGCCTCTAGTGGATCTGCGTGACGTCCTTGGAAGGCCCGCACGTGAGAGCTTGGTGGGCGCAGTCGTTGCGGTCTTGCACTCGGACGGAGGCCCGTTCGGGCTCGTCATTGACCAGGTCCTCAACACCGAAGAGATCGTGGCCAAGCCCATTGCCGCGGCGGTCAAGAGCATTGGCTTATATGCAGGGGCGACGCTCCTTGGTGATGGTTCGGTGGCTCTCATTCTCGATGTGGCGGCCGTGGCGCGCCGCGCCCTCGACACCGACCTCCAGGAGGCGATGAAGAACGCCTCGAGTGACGTCGTTGAGGCGTCTGCGACGGAGTCGATGCTCATCGTGTCCGTGGGTGAGGGGCGCCAAGTGGCCCTGCCGCTCGGTGCCGTCACGAGGCTCGAGCGTCTATCCGCGAGCGTCATCGAACAGGTCTCCGGATCTGCTGTGATGCAGTATCGCGGCAAGATCACTCCAGTGGCCGACCTTGCTCAGCTGCTCGGCGATGGCGGCACCACGCGCGACGAGTTCGCCGTCGTGGTGTGCGCCCGCGGTGAACGGACGGTTGCGCTCATCGCCAACGAGGTGGTCGACATCGTCGACTGCGCCATTGGGAACTTCTCCGACGTGTCCGGGTACGGACTCCTTGGATCAATTGTCATCAAGGACAGGGTCACCGAACTCCTCGATCTGCGCGCAGCCGTCGAATCGGCCGACCCCGGCTTCTATGACGCGGAAGACGTCGAGCTCGTCGGCGCCGGATCGGAGATCTGACATGAAACACCAACTCGCCACCTTCAAGCTGGACAACCGCCTCTACGGTGTGGACGTCGCCAGGGTCCAGGAGGCCTTGAGGCTACACACGAGAACCGCGGTGCCTCAGGCTCCTCGCGCGGTCGCAGGGCTGGTCAATCTGCGCGGCCAGGTAGTCCTGATGGTCGACCTTCGCGCACGCCTCGGGCGCGAGCCCTACGGCCCAGACGACGCGCCCATGATGGTGGTGGTCAGGGTTGACGGAGAGCCCGTCAGCCTGCTCGTTGACCAAGTGGGAGACGTGCTCGAGCTTGACTCTGAGCAACTCAGTCCCCCGCCGCCCACGCTTGAGCCCGCGCTCCGCGACGTGGTCACGGGCGTGTATTCGCTCGACGACGGCCTGCTCCTGTCGCTTGATGTGGATCTTGCCGTACAGGTGTAGGTCTGCCTCACACGTTTCCAGCCGATGCCGATGGGCATCACAACACGCTATGGGCGAGGGTCGCCCCACTGAGGAGTCACGATGTCGTTGAAGCGCCTAGAGCGTTGCGGGGATCGGGTGTGCGTCGAGCACTCTCGGCCGCAGCGTTCCCTGTGGCACGACGACGGCGATCAACCAACGAAGACTCTGGTCACGTTGGACCTCGTCCCACTCCACCGTGGTGCCGCCCGCGTGGCCGAGTCCACGTTCTAGGCAGCTGAGATGACAAAGATCAAAGTCTTGGTGGTGGACGACTCCGTCGTGGTCCGCAGGCTCGTCTCCGACGCGCTCGCTTCCGATCCCGCGATCGAAGTGGTGGGCGTGGCCCAGAACGGTTCGATCGCTCTCCACAAGGTGGAAGCACTCAAGCCCGATCTCATCACCATGGACATTGAGATGCCGGTGATGAACGGCATCGATACTGTGGCGGCGCTGCGCGCCAAGGGCCACAAGATGCCAATCGTCATGTTCTCTACCTTGACCGAACACGGCGCATCCGCGACGCTAGATGCGCTCGCGGCCGGGGCAACGGACTATGTCACGAAGCCCACGAATACCGGGGACATGACGCAGGCGACCCGCATCATCGGCGCCCAGCTGCTTCCCAAGATCAAGGCGCTCTTTCGCACTGCGCCTGCGTCGCGCCTGCCTACCAAGCTCGCCCCCAAGATCGGCGCGGCCCGAACGCCGCGCGTGGTGGTCATTGGGTCGTCGACCGGCGGACCGGAGGCACTGTCAAAGGTAGTGAGCGCCTTCGCGCGCCCGCTTCCGGTGCCAGTTCTGATCGTTCAACACATGCCGCCGCTGTTCACCGCACAACTCTCTGCGCGGCTCGATCGCATCGGCCCGCACCGTGTTGTCGAGGCGAAGGGTGGCGAGAGGCTAGAGGCGGGGACCATCTATGTCGCTCCCGGTGACTTCCACCTGGAGGTCGTCTCGGACAGGGGCCATGTCTCGACAAAGATCAGTCACGGCGAGCAGGTCAACTTCTGCCGCCCTGCGGTGGATGTGCTTTTCAAGTCCTCCGCAGCGGTCTTCGGCGGCGACCAGCTGGCCGTGGTCCTCACGGGCATGGGCTCGGACGGACGCGAGGGCTCGCGCGCCATCGTCGCCGCCGGGGGGCGCGTCTTTGCACAAGATGAGGCCACCTCCGTGGTGTGGGGCATGCCTGGGGCGGTTGCCACCGCGGGCCTTGCGCACTCCCTCTTCCCCATCGACGAGATCTCCGGAGCGATAGTGCGTGCAGTGGAGTCCCGGCTCGTCGAAAGGACGGTGAGAGCGTGACGCTCACGGCCGAAACATTTGACTTCGTGGCCGCTCTCGTTCGCACGCGCAGCGCCATCCAATTGGAGCGCGGCAAGGAGTACCTGGTGGAGAGCCGCCTTGCGCCTCTCGCAAGGAGCGCCGGGGCCATCGACGTGGATGCCTATGTTCGCGGCATGCGCGCGGACGTCACCAAGCACGACATCGTGGTCGAGGCGCTCACGACAAATGAGACCTCGTGGTTCCGGGACCTCAACCCTTTCACGGTGTTGCGGTCGACCGTGATTCCAGAGCTGTATGCCAGGGGCAGGGGTTCGCTACGCATCTGGTCGGCGGCGTGTTCCACCGGTCAAGAGGCGTACTCGATAGCGATGATCATCGCCGACAACTTCCCGAGTGTTCGGTCCAATATCGTTGCCACTGACCTCGCCGATGGCGTGCTTGAGAAGGGCCGTTCCGGCAGGTACACCCAGCTTGAGATCAACAGGGGGCTTCCCGCGCCGATGCTTGTGAAGCACTTCGAGCGCCAGGGGCCAAGCTTTGAGATCTCTTCGCAAATGCGCAGCCAGGTGGTTTTCCGCAAACACAATTTGCTGGACAGCCCTCCGGCGGGAGGCCCGTACGACATCGTGTTCTTGCGAAACGTGCTGATCTACTTCGACGTTGCTACCAAGCGCGATGTGCTGAAGCGCGTCCGAGGAGCCATGGCGCCGGGTGGATACCTGTTTCTTGGCGCGGCAGAGACCACCCTCGGCGTTGACGAGTCGTGGGAGCGAATGCAGCTGGGGGCCAGTTCCGTCTACCGGCCCCGAGAAAGGAGTGTGGGATGAAGGCCCTCGTGATCGACGACTCACGCGTCATGAGAAGAATCGTGAGCAACATCCTCGTTGAAGTCGGGTTTGAGTGCATCGAAGCCGAAAACGGTCAGGTGGCGCTTGACCAGCTCGAGGCACACAGCGACGTTGCTCTGTGCTGTATCGATTGGAACATGCCCGTCATGACGGGTTTCGAGTTTGTCGTTGCCGCCCGCAAGCGTGCCGAGTGGCGCAACGTCACGCTGATGATGGTGACCACGGAGGGGGAACAGGACCAGATTGTTCGCGCCCTTGCTGCGGGCGCTCACGAGTATGTGCTCAAACCGTTCACCCCCGAGGTGATCGTTAACAAGCTCCAGTTCCTCGGACTGGTCGACCTGAAGGAGATGGCATGACCATCCCGGCCACCTGGGAACCGCTCCACGATGCAGATCCGGTTCTGACGATCGCCCAGGACCTGTTTTCGACAATGATTGACGGCGAACCAGGTCACTTGTACCCCTGGGTGGGCGAACGCCCTTCCCTCGAGGATCCCCGGTTCACCTGGGTTGACGTCGCGGGTCCCGTGGTGACGCGTGTGATGCTGATGGCGGGTCGCGTTACGGGCGAACATCTCACACGTTCCCTGCTCGAGATGGACGAGTCCGAGCCTGTGTCCGACGCCGATTTTGCCGACGCGATCGGTGAGATGGCGAATGTTGTGGGTGGCAACGTCAAGTCTCTGGTCACCAATCCCGGAGCGCTCACGCTCCCCGTGGTGACCCATGAGGAGCCCGACATGTCCAAGGATTTTTGTTTGTTGGAGACGTACTTTGGCTGGAGGGGCGCCCCCTTGGGCGTCGGCCTCTGGGCCCTGACCCGGTAATTGAGGGGCTTCTGCCCTGATAGCAAGAATAGGAGAGTGACCGACGATGAAAGTAGTTGTCGCAGACGATAGCCGGGTGATGCGGCAGATCGTGATCCGCACGCTCCGGCAGGCGGGATATGACTGGTGGGAGATTGAGGAGGCCTCGGACGGTGCAGACGCGCTCGAAAAGATTCGGGCGTCTGAGCCTGATTTTGTGTTGTCCGATTGGAACATGCCGGAGATGACGGGAATTGAGTTGCTCGATGCCCTGCGCAAGGAGGGTAACGAGACGCCATTCGCGTTCGTGACCTCCGAGGGATCTCCCGCGATGCGGCACCAAGCCGAACGCGCGGGCGCGCTCTTTCTCATCGCCAAGCCGTTCACCGCGGACGTGTTCCGCGAAACTATCGAACCGTTCATCGGATGAACGCCGCAACTGCAGGCCGCACGCCGGTGCCGTCGGCGTTCGAGGTACGTGAACTGTTTGCGGGCCTCCTCGGGCGCGAGGTGGAATGGACGGGCGGGACCAGTCCCGTAGACCCGATCGAGGGCGCGGTAGTGGGCGCATATGTGAATGACGCGGGTGAGGTGCGAGCCTTAGTCGTGTTGGACATTCCCCTCGCCGTGTGGGCGGGATCCGCGATTGCGTTGTTGCCCCACTCGGGTGCGGAAAGTTCGGTGAAGACAGGCCTCATCACCGCGGCGCAATTCGAGAATGTCGCGGAGATTCTCAACGTGGCTGCCTCGATGTTCAATCGCGCAGGGTCTCCGCATCTTCGCCTCGACGCACCCTATGCGCCTCGCGAAAAGCTTCCCGACGACGTCGCAAAGTGGGTACTCGAGCCGGCCAACCGTCTCGACGGCACGGTGGCGATTCAGGGGTACGGCGGCGGCAACATCTCGGCGGTCGTGGCGTACTAGACCGGCCGTGGGGCTAGAGGCTTGGGGAAAACTCCCAGTGCCACGGCTCGCGCGGCACGTTTTCGACAAAGCCATACTCCTTGGCGTGCTGGCGCATCCACGCCTGGGCGGTGGCATCGAGGCTCAGGTCCGTGGCGAGGCCCCAGCCGTGCTCGCTCGTGCCTGGCGAGGCCGCGAGGCCTCCCTGGGAATAGAGGCCCTTCTGGGCGGCGACGCGTACCTGCGAGTCGTAATCTCGGTACCCGTCGGTCACCGAGATGGTGACGCCTGCCTTCTTGGCATCGGCGATCAGATCGTTGAGGTGTTCGGCCGCCGGTGCCCACATGCGCTCATTCGAGCCGGTGAGCGGAGCCAATGGCGTCTCGGGAATCCGCCCATTTCCGTATCCGGCAAGGCTCGTGGGCACGCCAGCGGAGTTGAGCTGCGAGGCTGCGGTCGCGAGAGAGGTTCCGCTCGTCTGGGTGACCGACGCGAACACGTCGGCAAAGGATGTCCCCGCCGGGTAGAGGGATGCGGACGAGGCGAGGGCGCTGGCGGACAAGCCCGATGTTGCGCTGGCTGAAGGGGTGGTGCGCGGCGCAAACGAAGCAATTCGAGCGTGAATCTCGCTCAGGCGCTGATCAATGGCGGCGATGGCCTCCATGTAATCTCCTCTCGCATCGTCCTGAGTTCTCATCGGCCCCCTTGCCTTCCGCGTGAGGGTTCCGGCGTCAACGGGGGTAGAGGCCCGGGGTGGCCCGGGTGTGGGCGGGGCACTGGTGGGGCACGCACACTGCCCGCCACCGGTGCGTGCTAGTCTTTTCCGGCGCGCGCGAGTGGCGGAACGGCAGACGCGCTGGCTTCAGGTGCCAGTGTCCGAAAGGGCGTGGGGGTTCAAATCCCCCCTCGCGCACCAAAGAAGGCCCCCGAGAGATCGGGGGCCTTCTGCGTTCGCGAGGGGCTTGGGGATCAAGCCTGCGGCGGGCCGAGCGACTCGCGATCGCGCATCGGCATCGGGATCAGGTGAGTGCCCCCATCGGCGGGCATCGCGCTGTGCGCGCGATCGTGCTCGATGAGCGTGATGAGCAGTTCCGACGCTCGCTTGCCCATTGTTCGGTGCGGAAGCGCGAATGTGGTGAGCCCTGGGCGGAGCCAGCTGGCGATCGACGCGTCGTCAAAGGAGACGACGGACACGTCCTGAGGGATGCGAAGGCCGTGCTCTTGTAGTGCCTGATAAGCGCCCATGGCGAGACGGTCATTGAAGCAAATGAGCGCCTCGGGAACCCCGTGCTCGAGAAGCTCGCTCACGATCGCCCAGCCGTCACGAGGAAGCCATTGGTGCGCAATCGTGCCTGAGGCAGGAGAGAGCCCGTTCTCGCCGAGTACGGCGAGGATTCCCGCCAGGCGTTGAGTGCCAGCGAGGCTCCTTGGTGGCACGTCTTGCGGAGTTGGCCCAGATCCGACGAGGTGGATGTTGCGATGGCCGGCTTCGACGAGCGCTTGGGCCGCGTTTCGGCCCGCTTCGTATTCGGCGGGGAGGACCACGGGGAGGCGTGTCGGCCCCGCAGGCTCGATGTTGAGCAGGACCGCGGGAATGCGCTCGAGGGTAAGTGGGAGTTCCCGCTGCTGCGTGAACATGGAAGCGAGGATGAGTCCGTCAACTTGCCTATCAAACATCGCGTCGAGCAGGCGCTGCTCCAGGGTGACATTTCCGCTGGTCTCGCCGACGAAGACCATGAATCCGCGGTCGCGTGCGGCCTCGATCGCACCCTTGATCATGTCTCCCGCGAGGCGTGATGATGCGACGGAGTCCGACACGAAACCGAGGGTGCTCGTGACGCCCTTGCGCAGTCCAACGGACATCGCGTTGGGTCGGTATCCGAGCTCAAGCGCCACTGCCTTGACCCGCTCTTGGACCGTTAGGGAGATGCGCACATCGGTGCCCCTGCCAGACAAGACGAGCGAGGCTGTGGAGACCGCGATGCCCGACGCAGCTGCCACATCGGCGAGCGTCACGCGTTTCGCTGCCACTAGCCCTCCCTCGTCCCGTAGGTGGCAAGAGCGGAGACCTTATCGTGACCGAATCGATGTCCGCTTGAGTTGACAGTATGCACTCTCGTGGGCCAGTCTTCAGTTGCTAGTTCGATTTAGCACACGCCATTCACCTCGTGTGAGCTTCAACAAAGGGAGACAATGATGTCCTTCAATCCCAAGAACCGCCGCGACTCGGGGGCCAGGCGCCCAGCCGCAGTTGCGCTCGGCCTCGCTGGCCTGCTCTCGATGGCGGCGTGCTCTCCGCCAGGAACGAGCACCGACAAGACCACCGACGCCACACCCTCCGCCACGGCCGCTGGCTTGAGTGCGACTCCCACGTGTGGGACCGACCCGATCACGCTCGAAGCCTACGTAGAGACTGGCTTCCCCGTCTTCAATGAGCTCACCGCCGAGTTCGAGAAGCAGTTCCCGAATGTGTCGTTCAACACCCGTGAGGACCAGTTCGCTGTCATCACGCAGAACGCACCGCGCGTTCTCGTCGACTCTCCGCCGGACCTTATGCGGCTTCCGCAGGTCTCCGAGCTCGCGAAGCTCGGACTCCTCTATGACCTCGATGGCTACGCGGCCGACTTCGGGTGGGACCAGTGGCCCTCTTCGCAGCTCGAGCAGATGCGTGTCAACGCCGACGGGCGCCGTGGCGATGGCCCGCTTTACGCGATGGGCATCAACTTCTCGATGACGGGTGTGTTCTACAACAAGGAGCTCGCCGCCCAAATCGGGATGACCGAGGCGCCTACGACCTTGGATGAGCTCGACGGCTACCTCAAGGCCGCCAAGGACGCAGGCATCACGCCGATGGCGCAGTTCAACGGAGGAGCCACTGGCGGGCTCGCATTCCCGCTCCAGGCGCTGATGGCCTCCTACGGAAGCCCGAGCGACATCAACTCGTGGATTTACCAGGCCGAGGGTGCCACGATTGACACGCCGGAGAACGTCGCGGCTGCACAGCACCTCGACGGCTGGATCAAGGCTGGATACTTTGCCGACGACATCAACTCGATGGACTACTCGCTGATGATGAGCCGCTTCATCGGTGGCGAGTCGCTGTTGATCTTCAACGGCGACTGGGAGTCGGGAAACCTCGACACCCAGATGGCTGGCAACGCGGGATTCTTCCTGATGCCTCCGCTCGAAGAGGGTGGCCAGCTCGGCGCCATGTCGGCTCCGCTGACGTATGGCATCTCGGCGAAGGCTGCGAACCCAGACTGCGCCGCCTTCTTCCTCGACTGGGTCGCGACTGACGACACCGCGAGGACCATCGACATCGCAATTGGCGGCTCGCACCCCATGGGCCCGACAGACGCATTCATGCCTGACATCGACCCCGACTCGGTCACCGGTCAGACGCTTGCCGCAGGTGCCACCGTTGGCGAGAACAATGGCGCAATGGACTTCATTGCCAATGCGACCGGCGCCATCTACGCCAAGAGCTGGACGCCGAACCTGCAGAAGATGTTCGCTGGCGAGCAGACCCCAGCGGGACTGCTCTCCTCGGTGCAGGCGGACTACGAAGACGAGATCGGTAGCTGATCTCATCATGACTGATTCGAGGCGAACGGGCTCCGGCCTCAACCGCCGCCCGTCCGCCTCGGATCGGTCGCTCACTCCCGAGGCCAGGCGTCGCGCGGACCGCGCGCGACGCCTGCGCCGCGGGCTCCCCGCCCTTGGCCTCGTTGCCCCCGCAGCGATCGTGTACGCGGTCTTCGTGTTGAGCCCTCTCTTCGCCACGATCCAATACTCGTTCTACGACTGGAACGGAGTGACGCCAGGAACGTGGGCAGGCCTCGATAATTACAAGCGGCTGTTCACCGACGAGGAGCTCTTCGGCTCGATCGTGAACGCGTTCCAGCTGATCCTGTACTTCTCGGTGATTCCCGTCACCTTCGGCCTGATCGCCGCCGCGCTCATCCGCAAGTTCGGTGCGAGCAGGCTCGCTTTGGTGTCACGCACCGTGCTGTTCCTGCCGCAGGTCATCCCCCTGGTCGCGGCGGGCATCATGTGGACCTGGCTCATGGCGAGGGATGGGGCCGTCAATCAGTTTTTCAGGCTGATCGGCCTCGGCGGCATCACGCGCGCCTGGCTTGGTGACTTTGACACCGCACTGCCCGCCGTCGGCGTGATCGGCGCGTGGGTCTCGCTCGGCCTGTGCATGCTCTTGTTGCTCGCGGGCATGTCCAAGATCGACCCCGCTCTCTATGAGGCCGCGCGGCTCGACGGCGCCGGAGCCATCAGCGAGTTCAGGGCGGTCACCCTGCCTGCGGTGCGCCAAGAGCTTGGCGTCGCCGTCATCATCACTGTCATCAGCGCCCTGAGAAGCTTCGACATCATCTACATCTCGACTCAGGGAGGCCCTGGAAACAGCACCCTCGTGCCGGGCCTCGAGATCTACTACCTCGCGTTCTTCCAACGTGAGGTCGGCCAGGCATCCGCCCTCGCCGTTGCCCTCACCGTCCTCGTGCTCGCCGTCGTGCTGCCCCTCAACCGCCTTGCGCGCGGGAAGGAAGACTCGTGAAGACCTCCGCCCGCGAACTGTGGACCGGCCGCAGCCTTCTCGTCTTCGTCATGTTCATCACGATCGTTCCGTTCGTGAGCCTCTTTGTGACGGCGCTTCACGCTCCGGGCACGTATCCCTCGGGACTCGAGTGGCCTGACGAGCCTCACTGGGAAAACTTCATCAATGCCTTCCAGGCCGCCAACATGGCCGAGCTGTTGAAGTCGAGCTTCCTCATCGAGCTCGGTGTGGTGCCCGCCGCGGTGCTGATTTCGACCCTGGCAGGCTTCGCGCTTGGTCACCTCAAGGTGCCGTTCTCTCGCACGATCTTCGTCATCTTCATTCTTGGTCTGACGCTGCCGTTCGAGGGCATCATCGTTCCGCTGTACTACCAAATTCGCAGCTATGGACTGCTGAACACGCAGTGGGCCATCATCCTGCCGCTCTTGGGCCTCTTCATGCCGTTCGCGGTCATGTGGATGCGCGCTCACTTCGTGAACATGCCCGTCGACCTGTCCGAGGCCGCGCGCGTCGACGGCGCGTCGACGTGGCAGCTCTTCTGGAGAGTTCACGTGCCACTGTCGATGCCGGCGATCTCTTCGCTCGCGATTTTGCTCTTCTTGTGGACGTGGAATCAGTTCCTGCTCGCGATCGTGCTGGTGGACGATCCGTCCAAACGCACGATGGCCGGAGCGCTCGGCGCGTTCCAGGGCCAGTGGGGAACTGACATTCCGATGCTTTGTGCAGGATCGCTCCTCATCCTCACGCCGACGTTGCTTGTGTTCCTCGCCTTCCAACGTCAGTTTGTTGCCGCCTTGCTCCAGGGCGCGGTGAAGGGATGACCGGATCGCACGTGCGACCGCCGTTCGACGCGGCGGTCGCAAGGGCCCTCGACGAGTTCAGCGAATTGATCGTCACGGGTGAGTCGGCCGCCGACATCTCATGGGTGCGGGAACTGGCGGCGCCTTTCTCGATGGCGGAGCTCACGATGCACGGAGCCTTCACGCGTGAAGAGCGGGTACTCACTCGTCCGGCGGGGGGCGCCGAGATTTCGGTTGTCGTCTACACCCCCGTCGGTGCCAAGCGGCCGACGCCGGTGTTGCTCCACTTGCACGGCGGAGGGATGATCGCCGGCCACGCCGATTCGGACACCCCAGGCCTGACGCAACTCATGGCAGACACGGGGTGCGCGCTCGTGGTGCTCGATTATCGGCTCGCTCCCGAACACCCGTACCCCGCGGCGCTCGAAGACGCGACGATGGTGTTGGCGTGGCTCGCTGGACCCGATTCGCCGGCGACGATTGACTCCGAGCGCATCATCCTCTCGGGAGTCAGCGCCGGCGGCGGACTCGCCGCGACAACCGCTCTCTATGCGCGAGACCACGACGGGCCACCGCTTGCGGGCCTGCTCCTGATGTGTCCGATGCTCGACAACCGCAGCGACTCGGTCTCCGCGAGGCAGATGGAGGGCGCTGGGTCGTGGGACCGTGTCGCGAATGCCGCGGGGTGGAGCGCGTACCTTGAGCTCGACGCCCAAGACGGCGAGGTGTCGCCATACGCATCTGCGTCGAGGAGTACCGACTACAGCAACCTTCCGCCAACCTTCATCGATGTGGGATCTGCCGAAACCTTCCGCGACGAGTGCGTCGCGTTTGCCACCGAGACGTGGATTGCTGGCGGCGATGCTGAGCTTCATGTGTGGCCAGGCGGAACTCACGGCTTCGACTTCCTTGCGCCGTGGGCGCCGATGTCGCGGGATGCGCGCGTGGCACGGACGGCGTGGCTGCGTCGGCTCTTAACGCACATCTAGCGCCAATCGGCCGCAAGGGGAAGGGGAACGTGGCCCGAGGCTGCGTACACGCACTCAAAGGGGCGCTCGCCGCCGACATTGATGCCGTGCTTGAGCCGCCCATCGTCGATGGCCACATCGAAGCGATCAGGCTGTGCAACCCCCACCCTGTATTCGAGGGCAACTGACCATGCGAAGTGGAAGCCGCGCGCGGAAAGATGCAAGGGGAATGTGAAGCAAGGCCAATCGAATCGCAAGACCTGGCCGAGAGATCGAGGGCCTTCTGCATGTGCCGAGCCGATTTTGGGTGACTTTCTCCACTTCCCGGTGGCTGCCCCTCACTATGGGGGCACCTGGACCGATTGATACCCCAAGGGGTGACTCATCGCCGGTCGACAAAAGGGAAAAACCATCATGGCCAAGCCGACAAACGACCCACAGAAGTCAGGCAACGCACGAAAGTCACGCTTCCGCATGACGCTCACCACGCAAATCATGGGAGCAGTGGGTGGCGCGATCGCTGTCCTTGCCATCGTGGGTGCTACAACCATCGTCCAGCTCGGCGCCCTCGACTCTGCAAGCCGCAGCGCAGCTAGCGACCAGGACGTCATGAGCAGGGCGATCCTCGAACTATCGAGCACCCTCTATGTTGCCCGGATGAGCGCGGGCACCGTGGCGTCCTATCCGGAGGCGGACAGGGCAGCGCACATGGCGGACCTTGAGGCAAACTACGCAGCGTTTGAGGAACGGCTCGCTGAATTCGGAGGCGACTACGAGGCGACGTTCGGCGATGCACCTGCGGGGCTAGACGCAGTCGGCACTGCGTGGGTTGCGTACAAGGACCTTCTGCTGAACAAGATGATGCCCACCGCGGTCGATGGAGATCTCGTCGCCTACACGCAGATTCGCGAGAACGGAGCGAAGCAAGCTGGTGCGGGCCTCGTCGAGTCGATTGGCGCGCTCACGGACGACGCCCATGCCGAACTCCTTAAGCAAGAGGACGCCAACACCGCTCAGTCACAGTCCGTGCGAAACCTCGTGATCGTCCTTGTGGTGGCGGGCTTCATCGGGGCGGGGCTGCTCGGATGGTTCGTGGCGCGCAAGATCAAGAAGGCTGCCGCCGCGGTAAGTCACTCGATGGACGCCATGGCGCGGGGCGACCTCAGGGTCGAGGCGGTCGTGACGTCGAACGACGAGCTTGGCGACATGGCGGCTTCTCTCGCCAAGGCGCAGGCATCGTTGCGCGAGACGATGTCGGAGGTGGTGGCGTCGGCTCAGACGGTTGCTGCGGCGGCTGAGGAGCTGTCGGCTGCGAATGCGCAGGTCGCTGCGAGCTCTCACGAGACTTCCGCACAAGCGGGTGCCGTATCGAACGCGGCGGAGGAAGTCAGTGTGAGTGTTCAGACCGTTGCTTCTGGGGCTGAGCAGATGAGCGCCAGTATCAAGGAGATCGCACATAACGCTCACGAGGCGGCCCGGGTGGCCACTCAGGCGACCGAGGTTGCGGCCGCAACCAACGTGCAAATCGCCAGGCTCGGTGAGTCGTCCCAGGAGATTGGCAACGTCGTCAAGGTCATCACGTCGATTGCCGAACAGACGAACCTGTTGGCTCTCAACGCCACGATCGAGGCGGCGCGTGCGGGTGAGGCTGGCAAGGGCTTCGCCGTGGTGGCGAGCGAGGTCAAGGAGCTCGCCCAGGAGACGGCGCGTGCCACAGAGGACGTCGCGAGGCGCATCGACTCGATTCAGCAGGACACGGCGGGTGCCGTTGCAGCAATCGCTCAGATCGCTTCGGTCGTCAAGGAAATCAACGACTTCCAGATGACGATCGCCTCGGCCGTTGAGGAACAGACGGCGACCACGAACGAGATGGGTAGGAGTGCTGCGGCGGCGGCGACGGGGACGAGCGACATTGCGATGAATATCTCGTCCGTTGCCAGCTCTGCTCAGGACTCATCGCAAGTGCTCGAACAGATCGGCATGTCCGTGTCGGAGCTCGCTGAACTCTCCGCGAACCTCCGCTCGCGCGTGGAGATGTTCCAGTACTAGCCTCTCGCTTCGAATGAGTTGTCTAGAAGGGGACGTGCCTTAAGCGGGCACGTCCCCTTCGACATACAGCCATTCGCCGCCGTCACGCACAAACCGGCTCGTTTCGCGCATGTTCGCGACCGATCCGCGCGCGCCCTCGTATGACGCCACAAACGTCACGACTCCGGCGTCGTCGCCCTCGCCGCCAGCCTCACGGCCGATGACCTCGAGCCCGAGCCACGCGGTGTCGTCGAGGCCCAGCGCAGCCGGTCGCGTCGACGGGTGCCAGGTGCGCAGCAGATACGCCTCGTCGCGCCGCACGTATGCGGTGTACCGGGAACGCATGAGCGCCTCCGCGGTGGGCGCGACGGCCTCGCCCCTCACGAACGGCCCACAGCACTCGCGGTAGGCCAATGCCGAGCCGCACGGGCACGGCGGACTGCTCACGCAGCGGCCTCAAGGTCCCTCACCCAGTGATCGCCGTCCATACGGAAGCCTGCGCGCCGCAAGTACTCGGTGTCGGTGGCGCCGTGGGGCCGCAGCGTGACGGTGCGGAAGCCCGCCGCCGGAAGCGCGCCCGAGTCGCGGTACACGAACTGTCCAGGGGTGAAGGTGCGGAAGCGCGGCTTGACCCAGTCGAGCTCGACTTCCCCCACGCCGTCTCCTTGGTCACGAATCGCGACCACTCCGACGGCCTCGTCCCCGCGCACCACGAGAAGGGTGGAGCGCTTGCCGCCGACCGTGCCGGGGTCGGCGGTGAAGTCGGGCGCGTGGGTCGCGATGTCCGCCGCGTGGACGTGAAGCAGGTGCTGCAAGAACGGGTCCTCGGGCGGCACGGGGACGACCTGGTAAACCTCGGGATCCTTGGCCTCGCGATACAGGCGCGCCAGCCAGTACACGTTGATGATCGCGATGGCTGCGTTCATCGCCGCGAAGGGCCACACTTCGATGATGGAGTTGTACACGGTCGCCACGATGGATCCGACGAGGTTCATCCACCGGAACCTCAGGACTTGCGACTGGGTGAGTGACACGACAACGAGGATGGAACCGATCCAGCCAATGGCTTCAAGCAAGGTTTGCATGACTCAAGGGTAAGCGGTGGGCCTACCCTCAAGTCATGGCCCCATTTTCCGTACGCGTCGATGCGTGGACGTGGGCCGTGCGTCTGTACAAGACCAGGACGCAGGCGACCGCGGCATGCCGCGCGGGTCACGTGCGGGTCAACGGCGACCGCGCCAAGCCGGCGGTGCTCGTGCGCCCTGGCGATCGGGTCGTGATTCGCGGGGGTGGCGCGGAGCGCACCGTCGAGGTGGTGGGGCTCTTGGCCAAACGCGTGGGGGCAGAGGTGGCGGCGAGGGCCTATATCGATCACACCCCCGTGCCGCCGCCTGCCGAATTCGTGGCGCCGCCTTCGGTGCGCGATCCCGGCACCGGGCGCCCCACCAAGAAGGAGAGGCGCCAGCTCGACCGTCTGCGCGGCCGCAGCTGATGCCCGCGAGGCCCTCGGCGAGGGGCTCTGCCGGGGCGGCGCGCGCGCAGCGCCCGCAGGTTTAGGCTCGACACCATGCCGAACCCCGCCGCAGACGTGGTGGTCGTGACCTATTTCCCGGGCGACACGATCACGTCATTCCTCCACTCGGTCGTTGGCGCCGATGCCGTCGCGAGCGTCACCGTCGTCGACAATGCCGCGGGAGACGAGGCGGCGAGGGCCGCGGCGGCCGATGCCGGCGTGGGCTTCATCGCAGCCGGGCGCAATGGCGGATATGGCGCCGGCGCAAACCTGGGCGCCGCCGAGGGCAGCGCCGACTGGATCCTCATTTCCAATGCGGACATCGTGATGAGCGCTGGCGCGGTGGCCGCACTGGTCGCCGTGGGCGAATCCGATCCGAGCATCGGCGCGGTGGGTCCGCACGTGCGCGAGGTCGATGGCGCCACCTACCCCTCCGCGAGGCCCCTTCCCACGCTCATCCTCGGTACGGGGCACGCGCTCTTTGGCAAGGCATGGCCTGCTAACCCGTGGAGCGCGCGGTATCGACTCGACCTGGACCCGCTCGGCGGCGAGGTCGAGGCCGGCTGGCTCTCGGGTTCGTGCCTCCTGGTGCGGCGCGAGGCGTGGGACGTGGTGGGCGGATTCGACGAGGACTACTTCATGTTCTTCGAGGATGTCGACCTTGGCCGCATGCTGGGCAAGGCGGGTTACCGACGCGTGTGGACCCCGCAGGCCTCGGTGACGCACCTGGGTGGGCACAGTTACCGTTCGGACCCGGCGCCGATGCTCGAGGCGCACCACGCGTCAGCGCGGCGCTACGTGGGACGCGTGTATCCGCGTTGGTGGCAGGCCCCCGTGAGGGCGGCCGTGGCGGCCGGGCTCGGGATGCGACAGCGCGCGGAAGTGGCGGCCGCGCGCAAGGGGCTGGCAAACCGGGCAGACTAATGCCCATGCGTGGAATCATCCTGGCCGGCGGATCCGGTACCCGACTGCACCCCATCACCATCGGCGTCAGCAAGCAGCTCGTCCCCGTGTACGACAAGCCGATGATCTATTACCCCTTGTCGACGCTGATCCTGGCGGGCATCAGGGACGTACTTGTCATCACGACGCCGCACGATGCCGAGCAGTTCGAACGCCTTCTTGGCGACGGCTCGCAGTTTGGCATTTCGATTACGTACGCGCAGCAGGCGGAGCCCAATGGGCTTGCTCAGGCGTTCGTGATCGGCGCCGATCACGTGGGGTCTGAGAAGTCCGCACTCGTTCTTGGCGACAACATCTTCTACGGGGCTGGCCTCGGATCCCAGTTGCAGGGCTTCGCCGACGTCGACGGCGCGGCCGTCTTCGCGTACCGCGTGGCCGACCCCACCGCGTATGGAGTGGTCGAGTTCGACGCGAGTGGCCGGGCCATTTCACTTGAGGAGAAGCCCGCGGAGCCCAAGTCGAACTATGCCGTTCCTGGGCTCTACTTCTACGACAACGACGTGATCGAGATCGCGCGCGACCTCAAGCCCTCAGCGCGCGGCGAATATGAGATCACCGACGTGAACCGCCACTACCTCGAGGCAGGCAAGCTCCAGGTCGGAGTGCTTCCCCGCGGCACGGCGTGGCTCGACACCGGAACGTTCGATTCGCTCATCGAGGCCTCGCAGTTTGTGCAGACGGTGTCACACCGTCAGGGCCAGAGCATCGGCTCTCCCGAAGAGGTTTCGTGGCGTCGCGGATTCCTGAGCGACGACGAACTGCGCGTGCGCGCCGAGAAGATCACCAAGTCTGGCTACGGGCAGTATCTGCTCAAGGTGCTCGAAGAGGGCAAGTAAGCCTGAGGCTGGTGGCCCTCTCCGCCTCTCGATAGGCGGCGTCGTGCTAGTCGAGCACGCCTTCGAGAATCTCGGGTGCGGCCTCGAGCCAGCGCTCGCGCCAATCGCCTAGGCCCGCGACGCCGATGCGTTCATTGGCTTCGTGACCCAAGACCGACCACGCGGGGCGGGGAGCCTTGGCGGCGTAGGTGCTCGAGTCGGTGGGAGAGACGATGTCGCCCAATCCGGCGGATGCGACGATCTCGCGCGCGAAGTCGAACCATGAGCACTGACCCGCCGAGGTGGCGTGATACGTGCCAGCGGGGGCGTCAGCCTCGAGCAGGCGAAGCATGAAGGCCGCGACGTCGCGCGTCCACGTGGGCTGGCCAATCTGGTCATCCACGACGCTGAGAGCGCCGCGCGCCTTGCCCGCCTTGGCGATCGTCTTGGGGAAGCACGGCCCGCCGCGTCCGTACAGGTAGGCGGTGCGCAGGATGAGGGCGTCGGCGCCGCTGTCGCGTACCGCAGTCTCGCCGGCAGCCTTGGTGCGTCCGTAAGCGCCCTGGGGTGCCATCGGCGCGTCTTCCGCATAGGGCGCGGTCGCGTCGCCCGCGAAGACGTAGTCGGTGCTGATGTGCACCAGGTGCGAGCCCGATGCCGCGCACGCCGCGGCCAGGTTGGCGGGGCCCGTGGCGTTGATCGCGAACGCGAGGCCCTCGTTCTCCTCGGCGGCGTCGACCGCGGTGTATGCGGCGCAGTTGATGACAAGATCAGCGAGCGCGACGGCAGCGGCGACGGCATCGGCGTTGAGGATGTCGAGCTCGTCGCGATCGGTCAGCGTGAGGTGGGCGGCGCCTGCGGAGCGGAGGGCGGCGATCACGTCGGCCGCGAGCATGCCGTTGGCGCCGGTGATGAGAATGCGGGCTTCAGTGAGGTTCACATGCATAGGCTAGCCGCGCTACTAGGCTGGTCACGAAAAAGGAGGACCTGTGGAGTTTCGAGAGTTGTCAGTTCCCGGCGCGTGGGAGATCACGACCAAGCACTTTGGTGACGACAGGGGCCTGTTCCTTGAGGTCTTCAAGGACTCGACGTTCGCGGCGGCAGTGGGCCATGACTTCTCGCTCGCGCAGGTGAATTGCTCGGTCTCCGCCGCCGGTGTGCTGCGGGGTATCCACTTTTCCGATGTGCCTCCCAGCCAGGCCAAGTACGTCACCTGTGTGAAGGGTGCGGTGCTCGACGTCGTCGTGGACATTCGCGTGGGCTCGCCCACGTTCGGGAAGTGGGATTCGGTTCTGCTCGACACCGACGACCGCAAGGGCATCTACCTGTCTGAGGGCCTCGGGCACGCGTTCCTCTCGCTCGAGGACGACTCCACCGTCATGTACCTGTGCTCCACGCCCTATACGCCTGGACGCGAGCACGAGGTGAGCCCGCTCGACCCCGCCATCGGCGTCGAATGGCCCACTGTGGGCCGCGACGGTACGCCGTTGACATACAAGCTGTCCGCCAAGGACCAGGCTGCGCCCACGCTCGCCGAGGCTCGCGACGCAGGCGTGCTCCCTACGGCCGATGCCGTGGCGGCGTTCGTCGCTCAACTAGAAAGAGGGCTGTGATGAAGGTTTTGGTCACCGGCGGTGCCGGGTTCATTGGCTCCAACTTTGTGCGCCTGACGCTCGAGGAGCGTCCCGACGCGGAGATGACGGTGCTCGACGCACTCACGTATGCGGGCAACGAGGCCTCTCTTCCCGACGACCCACGCGTGGTGCTCGTCAAGGGCGACGTCGCCGATCCCGAGCTGGTGAGCGACCTGGTCGCCCAGCACGACCTCGTGGTCCACTTTGCCGCCGAGAGCCACAACGACAACTCGCTCGACAACCCGTGGCCCTTCATCCAGACCAACATCATCGGCACGTATCAGCTGCTCGAGGCGGTGCGCCGTCACGGCAAGAAGCTGCACCACATCAGCACGGACGAGGTCTACGGAGACCTCGAGCTCGACGATCCCGCGAAGTTCACCGCCGAGACCCCGTACAATCCCTCGTCGCCGTATTCGTCCTCCAAGGCCGCATCGGACCTGCTGGTGCGCGCGTGGGTGCGTTCGTTCAAGATCGAGGCGACCATCTCGAACTGCTCGAACAATTACGGACCCGCACAGCACGTGGAGAAGTTCATCCCCCGTCAGATCACCAACGTGCTCGATGGCATCCGCCCCAAGCTGTACGGCAAGGGCGAGAACGTGCGCGACTGGATCCACGTGGACGACCACAACCGCGCGGTGTGGACCATCATCGACAAGGGCGTGGCGGGCGAGACGTACCTGATTGGCGCCGACGGGGAGATGGACAACAAGTCCGTCATCGAGATGATCCTGGAGCAGATGGGTCAGCCGGCCGATGCCTACGACCACGTGTCCGACCGCCCAGGCCACGACATGCGCTACGCGATCGACTCGAGCAAGCTGCGCGACGAGCTGGGCTGGGAGCCGATGTACAAGGACTTCGCCGCAGGCCTCGCCGCGACCATCGCGTGGTACCGCGACAACGAGGCGTGGTGGCGCGCCAAGAAGCTCGAAACCGAAATGAAGTACGAGCGCCTCGGGCGCTAGATGGGTGGTTCGCGGCGGGCGCTAGTCGTTGACGAGCGGCTGGCTCGCGGCCTGGAGCACGCGCGCGTATCCGTCGGCCACCGCGGACACGTCAAAGGACTGCGCCCGTGCGGCCGCGCCCGCTCCCAGCGCCGCGCGCAGCGAGGCATCGCCGATGATCGTCGCGAGGGCCTCGCGCAGCGCGGCCACGTCTCCGCTCGGCACGGACAGCCCCGACACTCCAGGCTCGACCGCCTCGTCGAGACCTGGCAGGTCGGAAACGACCACCGCGCACCCAGACGCCATGGCCTCGAGGAGCGCTACCGGGAGACCGTCCTGGTCGCCGCTCGCCGCGCGCACCGAGGGGAAGACGGCGACGTCCGCCTCGGCATCGGCGCGCGTGAGCGCCTCGCGCGTGAGCTGGCCGACGAACTCGACGGGAAGGTCGGCGGCGGCGGCCTCAAGAGCGGAACGCTCGGGCCCGTCGCCCACGATCGTGAGGTGCCAGGTGGTCGGGTCGACCGTCGCAAGCGCCTCGAGCAGCAGGCGGAAGCCCTTCTTCTCCACGAGCCTGCCCACCGCGAGGAGGCGCACGGGGGAGCCCGCGTCGGCCACACGGGCGACGCGCCCTGCCGCGGCGTCGGCGAACTGGGCGACCTGGGCTCCCATGGGCATCACGTGCGTGGTGTCGGGATTGGCGCCTAACGCGATGGCCCGCTCGCGCATGTCGGCGTTCATGACGGTCACGGCGCGCGCGCGGCTCAGCACGCTGCGCTTGAGCGCGCGCGACACGGGGTCTCCTAGGGCGTAGAGGTCGCCGCCTAGAGTCGTCACCACGAGCGGGGTGCGGGGCGCGGCCCAGCGCGCGACCAGGCCCTGGGGAATGATCCAGTGCGCATGCAGCACCGTGGGGCGTTCGCGCCGCACGGCCCGGCGCACAGCGAAGAACTGCGCGGCCATGAAGAACGGCACCTGCAGCAGCCGCGACTTGCGCGAGCGCACGTTCTCGAGAATTGCCCCGGCCGCGAGGTCCTCCCAACGGCGCGGAAAGAAGCGATAGCGACGCACGCGGATGCCGTCGCCCTCCTCGGTGGCGGCGCCGCCTGGCACCGCGGGGACCAGCACGAGAGGGGCGAAACGGTCGGCGAGGCCCACCGCAAGGTCGCGCACAAACGAGGGCGTGCCATCGCCTTCGCGCGCCGGAAAGGTCGACGCGAGGATGAGCAGCGCGGGGCGCTGGGCGTGCGGGGTCATAGGCTTATCCACCGTGAGAGACATGAGGGAGCACCAAGTGTATGAGGTAGCCGTCGTCGGAGCCGCTGGCTTCCTGGGCGCCGCCGCGATGGCGGCGTTCAAAGAGGCTGGTATCCAAGCCAAGGGCTACACCCTTGACGAGCCTCTCTTCGCGGACGAGGCTCTCGACCCGGCCGCCCGCGACGTGCGCACCGTGGTGTGGTGCGCGTCCCGCATCAATCCGCGCGTGGCCCATGAGCGACCCGATTTCATCGACGCGGACCGCTCCGACCTCGACAGGGCCCTCGGGGCCTTCGCCCTGCTGGATGCCCCGCCACGCGTGGTCTTGATGTCCTCGGGTGGCACGGTGTACGGCGCCCCCTCGCTACCACCCTTTGCCGAAGACCTCGAAACGCATCCGGTGAACGAGTATGGCGCCGCCAAGCTCGCTATCGAGGAGCACGTGCGCGCGTCTGGGCTCGAATCGGTGTCGCTCCGCACCGCAAATGCCTATGGGCCCGGCCAGCGGCCCGCCCCAGGGCAGGGCGTCCTCGCGCACTGGATGGAGGCGGTCTTGGGAGGCGGCGAGGTGCACCTCTACGGGGACGCCGACGCCACGAGGGACTACGTCTACGTCGACGACATCGCGGCGGCGATCGTCGCGGCCCACCTGGCCGATGCCCCGCCGCCCGTTGTGAACGTGGGCACGGGGATTCCGACCACATTGGACGAGCTGCTCGAGGCGCTTGAGTTTGCCGTCGCGCCGGCTCGCTTCGATACCGTGCGTCATCCCGCACGCGACACGGACACCGCACATTCGACGCTTGACGTGTCGCTCGCGCGCGACGCCCTGGGGTGGCGCCCCGAGGTGTTCTTGAATGAGGGCGTGGCCCGCACGTGGGCGTGGCGGACGTCGCGATGACGGTCACGCGATGACGGGCGCGCGATGAACAAGACCCGTGTTGGCGCGTTCGTGAGGTGGGGGCTGTTCGCGCTCGCCGTCGCGCTCATCGCGTGGGCGGTTGTCAAGCAATGGGCGACCGTGTCGGACTCCGTGGCCCAAGTGGGCTGGATCCGTCTGGCGCTCGCGACGGCCCTCGCGCTGCTCGCACTCGCGTTCAACACCCTGTCGTGGCGCACCGTGATGATGTCCGTGGGACTCGCGGCGCCGCTCCGCGAGGCATCGGGCGTGTTCCTGGTGTCTCAAGCGGGAAAGTACGTGCCAGGGGCCGTGTGGCCAGTGGTCGCCCAGGCCGAGTTTGCCCGCGCTCACGGCGTCACCCGCGCGCGTGCCACGGTCGGCTCGCTCGTGGCGATGGCCGTCGGGGTCGTGATGGCAGGCGTGGTGGGGGCCGTGGCCCTCGCCCTGTTCTCCCCGGGATCGGTGCTCACGTATTGGTGGGTGCTGCTGCTGGCGCTCGCGCTCGCGGTCACCCTCGTGCCTCCTGTATTGACCCGGCTTCTGAAGCTGGCGCTCAGGCTGCTCAGGCGCGAAGGTGAGGTCCCAAGCATCGGCGGCAGGGCGCTCGCGGCATCGGCCGCATGGTCGGCGCTGAACTGGGCCGCGCTCGGCGCGCAGGCGTGGGTGCTGCTCACGGCTCTTGGCGGTGACGACGCGACCTACGGCCTCGCCACGGGGGCGTTCGCTCTCGCGTGGCTCGTCGGATTCGTGGTGGTGTTCGCCCCGGCGGGCGTCGGTGCGCGCGAGGGGGCCCTCTACCTACTCCTTGGTGCCGTGGTGACTCAGCCGCAGGCGCTCGCGTTCGCGCTTCTCAGCCGCTTCGCGATGACCCTCGCCGACGCTATAGGCCTTGCGCTTGGCGCAATCGCGCGGCGGTCGCGGCGGGAGACGCGGGACCGTATTGCTGCTCCTTGATGCGGAACAGTTGATCCTCGCTCAGGATGCGGTTGGTCTTGGAGAGGTCCGACAGCACCCCCAGGGCGAGCGAAAGCGCCGCCCCAATCAGCAACAGGGTGCCGATCATGAGCGACTGATAGTGGTTGCCCTCGTCGCCCTCGGCAAGCAGGATCGCGTAACGCACGAACGGGATGACCCCCAGGCCGCCAAGCACGGTTCCAAGCGCCGCGAACACCGACCATGGCCTGTACATGACGTAGGAACGCAGGATCGCCTGGCCGGACCTGATCATGTGCTCAAACATGTTGTTGAACAGCCGCGACTCTCGCGTCTTCGCGTTGGTGTCGATCTCGACCGAGGCGATCGCGAGTGACTTATTGCCCGCCTGGATGATCGTCTCCATCGTGTAACTGAACTGCGTCACGACGTTGAGCCTGTAGAGCGCGTAACGCGAATAGGCGCGGAAACCCGACGCGGCGTCGGGAAGCTCGGTGCCAGCGGCGCGATTGACCACCCAAGATCCGAAGCGCTGCATCACCTTCTTGAACACCGAGAAGTGCTCGATCGTGTGCGTCTGGCGATCGCCAATGACGATGTCGGCCGTGCCCGCGAGGATCGGGGCCACCAGATCGCCGATGCGCGCCTGCGGGTACTGGTTGTCGCCGTCGGTGTTCACCACGATGTCCGCGCCGTGGGACATCGCGTAGTCGACGCCGTCGCGGAAGGACCGTGCGAGGCCCATGCGGGCGGTGTGCGAAATGACGTGGTGCACGCCATGTGCGTGTGCCACCTCGACAGTGCGGTCGGTCGATCCATCGTCAATGATGAGGATCTCGATCTCGTCGATTCCCTCGATGTGGGTGGGAATCGTCTCAAGAACGGAGGCGAGAGTCTCCTCCTCATTGAGGCAGGGGATCTGGATGATGAGCTTCACGGCGACCTTTCGACTGCCACAAGGATAGTCGCGGCCTACTCCCCGGTGGGCGCCTCGTCGCGACGCCGCGTCAGGAGCCTTCGCGCGACCGCGCTTGCTGCTCCAAACGGCGCACCTCCGATCACGGCTGCGACCGCGGCTCCAGCGAGAATTGAGCCTTGGAGAGAAGGCGCGAGGGCTTCCGCCCAGAGGCTGAGCCCGACAAGGCCGCCGATCGCTCCCATGGGAACGCTGAGCCACCACGTGCCGTGGAAGGCGGGGAAGGCCTTCGCGGCGCCAAAGCCGGTCATGGCGCCGACGATGATCGCCAGGTAGAACTCCATGGTCTCGAACCGTAGTCGGGTCCAGTGCCCGTGTCGAGGCGAACGGGCGTCGGTGACCGGCGGGTGACTTTCAGTTGATCATCTCGTGACGATGCGCCGTTCCGGTGGCGCCGTTCGCAAAGCCGGGATAGCGTCTGAACGGTGGCATAGGCCACAAATGCCCCAAAAGCCATCCATCTGATGTATTGCCATCCCCGACGAAAGGGCGAGTTCGTGCACCTCCTCAGAACCTCTCGGAGCAGGACGTTGGCGGTGGCCACGTTGGCCGCGGTCCTCACGTCGTTCGCAATCCCCGCAAGTGCCGTCGAGCCGACGGATCCCTCGTCCACCACCGTGCAGGTGCTGGGCATTAACGACTTCCACGGCCGGCTCCTTCCGGACTCGTATTCGGGCAACGCTGGCGCCGCGGTACTTGCCGGCGCCGTCGACACGCTCCGGACCGAGTACCCCGACACAGTGTTTGCAGCCGCTGGTGACCTCATCGGCGCCTCGACGTTCGAGAGCTTTGTCGCCAAGGACAAGCCCACCATCGACGCGCTTAACGCGATGGGCCTGCAGGTTTCCGCGGTGGGCAATCACGAATTTGATCAGGGCTACAACGACCTCACGCAGCGCGTGATGGCACCCTACGACGCGGTCACGAACCCCTTGGGAGGCGCGGCGTGGCAGTACCTCGGCGCCAACGTGCGCGATGCAGCCACGGGTGACCCGGCGCTGCCCGAGACGTGGACCGAGTCGTTCGGCGACATCAAGGTGGGCTTCATCGGCGCCGTCACGAATGAGACGCCTTCGCTCGTTTCGCCTGCTGGCGTCGCGGGGCTGACGTTCGAACCGGAGTACGTCGCGGCGAACCGTTCCGCGGCCGCGCTCAAGGCCGACGGAGCGAACCTCATCGTGCTGTTGGTTCACGAGGGTGCGCCCACCACCGCGTATGCGGATGCCGTCGACACGTCGAACGACTTTGGCGAGATGCTCGCCAACCTGTCGCCCGATGTCGACGCCGTGATCTCAGGTCACACACACCTCGCGTACGACCACCGCGTGCCGGTTCCCGAATGGGCGGCCGAGAGCCGTGCGGTGACCGAGCGTCCCGTCGTTTCGGCTGGCCAATACGGCATGTTTATGGACCGACTGCTCTTCACGTTCGACGCGACGGGCAATGTGACGGGACTCGACACCAGCACTGTAAATCTGTACAACGCGTTCCCAGCTAACGCGGCGGTGAGCGACATCGTGGCCGCCGCAGTGGCGGAATCGAGCGTGCTCGGTGCCGCGGTTCTTGGACAGGTCGAAGGGCCGCTCTACAGGGCTCGCACGGCGACTGGGACTCCCGGTTCGACGCGCGGCGCAGAATCGACGCTCGGCAATGCGGTCGCCGACATTCAGCTGTGGTCGACCACTAGCCTGGGCGCGCAAGTCGCGTTCATGAACCCAGGCGGGCTTCGCGCCGACCTCCTCGGTGCGGCAGCAGGGGACGCGGCGCTCTACCCGAGCGACGTGACGTACGCGCAGGCCGCCGCCGTCCAGCCGTTCGCGAACACGCTCGTCACGATGGATCTGACGGGCGCCCAGATACGAGCAGTCCTGGAGGAACAGTGGCAGCCCGCGGGCATGTCTCGTCCGTTCCTGCGCTTGGGGACGTCAGGCGGGTTCGCGTACACCTACGACCCCGCAGCCGCTGCGGGTAGCCGCATCCTTGAGATGCGTCTCAATGGCTCGCCCATCGGGGACGCCGACGTCATCAAGGTTGTGGTGAACTCATTCCTCGCCGCGGGCGGAGACAACTTCACCACCTTCGCATCGGGCGCGAACCAGGCCGATTCGGGTCGCATCGACCTCAATGCTCAGGTCGACTATCTCGCGGCCAACGGCACGCTTCCGGTGGACGGCAGCCAGCACGCGGTGGGTGTCACGGGTCTTGATGACCGCACCTTCACCGTGGGCGAGAAGGTCTCCTTTGACCTCAGCTCGCTCATGATGACGGGGCCCACGGATGCGGTGGACAGCACGGTCTCCGTCTACCTCGACGGCAAGAGGGTGGGCCGCTTTGCGGTGACGAACACCTTGCCGACCGACAGCTACGACGAGCAGGGCACCGCTCATGTCGCCTTCAGCGTCCCTGGGGCCGCCAAGGGCGCGTCGACTCTGGTGATCAAGGGCGACACGACGGGCACCGAGATCAAGCTCGCGGTCACCGTTGAAGCGAAGCCCCGTCCGCCTCACACACCCCCGTCGCACAGTCACTGGGCGGGACAAGGGAATGGCCACTCAGTCGCATCAGCGGCCGCCTACTCCTCACACCGGGCACCCTGCCGAATTCCCGTCTAGTCCCATGAGGGCCCATGGTTCGGGCCGTCATGCGTCGATGCCCGGGCCCGTAAGGGTTCCGGGCATCGTGCACCTACGAGCGGCGTCGGCAATGACGCGACCCCGCAGGATGCCTAGGATGGGAGAGCCAGTTATCTCGCACGATGGAACACATCCCCCACGCAAAGGAGCCTGAGGTGCATTTCGAGATCTATAAGGACAAGGCCGGGCAATTCCGTTTTAGGGTCACGGCCACCAACGGCAATATTCTTGCCGCGAGCGAGGGCTACAAGCAGAAGGCCTCCGCACTCAACGCGATTGAGCGCATCAAGTCCGACGCCGCGGGCGCCGAGACGATCGACAACTCCTGACGCACACGGGCGCCGGCGCACGAGTCGTCGGCGCCCGTCGGCGCGTCAACGGCCCGACGTGAGTTCTTCGACGTTGCGGCCCCGTACCTATCGCCACATCACTTCGTAAGACAGAATGGGCACGTGACAACCTTCGCCGAGCGCCACATTGGACCAGACGACGACGCCATCGAGACGATGTTGCGCGCCGTGGGATACGCCTCCCTCGAGGCGCTGATCGACGACGCGGTGCCGCAGTCGATCCGTCAGGACGATGTGCTCGTCTTGCCCGAGGCGATGACCGAGGCCGAGGCGCTCGCCAAGCTTGAGCGCTTCTCCCGAGCGAACGTACAGGCCGTCGAGATGATCGGCCAGGGCTACTACGACACGGTGACTCCCGCGGCGATTCGCAGGGGCATCCTCGCCAATCCCGCGTGGTACTCGGCATACACGCCCTACCAGGCAGAAATCTCCCAGGGCCGGCTCGAGGCGCTCCTGAACTTTCAGACGATGGTGAGTGACCTCACGGCACTCCCCGTCGCGAATGCGTCGCTCCTCGACGAGTCCACCGCGGTGGGCGAAGCCGCGATGCTCATGGCGCGTGCGACGGATTCGGCGGGCGCGATCGTGCTTGATGCCGAATGCTTGCCTCAGACCATCGAAGTAGTCATGGCTCAATGCGACGCGGTGGGAGTCACCGTTCGCGTCGAGACCATCGACGACGATTGGGCGCCCGGCGCCGACGTCATCGGCGTCGTCATCCAAAACCCCGGAATGTCTGGGGTGCTGCGCGACCTCACCCCGCTCGTCACGGCGGCGCACGCTGCCGGAGCGCTCGTGACCGTGGCATGCGATCTGATGTCGCTCACGATCATCACCCCTCCTGGAGAGGTCGGTGCAGACATCGCTGTGGGTTCCTCGCAGCGCTTTGGAGTCCCGCTCTTCTACGGGGGACCGCACGCCGCTTTCATGGCCGTGCGCGAGGGCCTTGAACGTCAGGTGCCAGGCAGAATCGTCGGCGTTTCCGTCGACGCCGCCAAGCAGCCCGCCTACCGCCTTGCTCTGCAAACGCGTGAGCAGCACATTCGTCGCGAGAAGGCCACGTCGAACATCTGTACCTCGCAGTCGCTCCTGGCCGTCGTGGCGTCGATGTACGCGGTCTATCACGGGCCCAATGGTCTGCGCGATATCGCGCTGCAGATCCACTCGCGCGCCGTGACGTTGTATGACGCGCTCACGGCCATGGGCGTGCACCCGATGCACGAGGCGTTCTTTGACACCCTGATGCTGCACGTGCCAGGCGGTGCCGACTCCGTGGTGGCTCGCGCGGCCGCTGCCGGCGTCAACATTCGCAAGGTCGACAACGACCGCGTGGCCATCGCGTGCGACGAGAAGACCGAACTGGCGACCCTCGACACGTTGGTCCAGGCAATCATCGCCGCAAAGCGTCACCCCGTGTACACGGCGCCACGTGTCGCGATTCCGCGCCCGATGCGCCGTTCGTCCGAGTACCTCACGCACGCGGTTTTCAACTCGTACCATTCCGAGGCCTCCCTCACGCGGTACATGCGCCGCCTGGCGGACAGGGACCTCGCTCTGGACCGCACGATGATCCCGCTGGGCTCATGCACCATGAAGCTCAACGCCGCCGCGGAGCTCGAGCCGATCCTGTGGCCAGGCTTCGCCAACATCCACCCGTTCGCGCCCGCCGAGCAGACCACCGGCTACCGCCGCATGATCGACCAGCTCGAGGGCTGGCTTGCCGAGATCACCGGATACGCCGCGGTGTCGGTCCAGCCAAACGCCGGCTCGCGTGGCGAGTACGCAGGACTGCTCGCGATCCGCAACTATCACCTCAGCCGCGGCGACACGGGCCGCAACATTTGCCTTATCCCCGCCTCGGCGCATGGCACGAACGCGGCATCGGCCGTCCTCGCCGGAATGCGCGTGGTGGTGGTTGCCACGAGCGACGGTGGCGAGATCGACCTTTCGGACCTCAAGGCCAAGTTGGCCAAGCATGAGGGTGCGGTGGCGGCCATCATGATCACGTATCCCTCGACGCATGGCGTGTATGAGGCGCATGTGGAAGAGGTGTGCGCGATCGTGCACGACGCGGGCGCTCAGGTGTACGTCGACGGAGCGAACCTCAACGCGCTCGTCGGTCTGGCCAAGCCCGGCCACTTCGGCGGCGACGTCTCGCACCTCAACCTGCACAAGACGTTTGCCATCCCTCATGGTGGCGGAGGCCCAGGGGTGGGCCCCGTGGCGGTCGCCGAGCACTTGGTGCCGTTCTTGCCCCGCGTGCGTCAACGCATTCAGAGCCCGCGTGATCTGCAGCGCACGGGCGCCGCCGTAAGCGGTGCGCCGTATGGCTCGGCCGGGATCCTGCCGATCGCCTGGGCCTACATCGCGATGCTCGGTCCCGAGGGGCTCCGGGAAGCGACACAAACCGCAGTGCTCGCCGCGAACTATGTCGCCGCTCGCCTGCATGACCACTTCCCCGTGTTGTATGTCGGCGCGAACGGTCTGGTGGCGCACGAGTGCATCTTGGACCTGCGCGATCTCACCAAGGCCACCGGCATCACGGCCGAAGACGTGGCCAAGCGACTGATCGACTACGGGCTTCACGCGCCGACGATGTCGTGGCCCGTTCCGGGGACGCTTATGGTCGAGCCCACCGAGTCGGAAGACCTGGTCGAACTCGATCGTTTCATCGATGCGATGATCGCGATTCGTGCCGAGATCGCCGCCGTTGAGCGCGGCGAGATTGCGGCCGAGGACACCGCGCTGCGGCACGCCCCCCACACAGCAGAGTCTGTGGTGGTCGATGAGTGGACGGCTGCGTACTCGCGCGAGAGCGCCGCCTTCCCCGTGCGCGGCCTGAGGCGCGACAAGTACTTCCCGCCCGTGCGTCGCATCGACAACGCCTACGGTGACAGGCACCTCGTGTGCTCGTGCCCTCCGCCGGAGGATTTTGAGGACTTCGAGGATTTCGAGGACTAGTCGAAGCCGACGCGGGCAGCCAGGTCGATCCATCGTTCCCGTGCGCGCAGTTACGCTAGCCGTATGACTCGCTCTCCCCTGCACGACGAGCACATTGCGCTCGGCGCCACCTTGGTTGATTTCGCCGGCTGGGACATGCCGGTGCGCTATGCGGGGGACGTGGCCGAGCACCTCGCGGTGCGCACGGCCGCTGGCCTTTTCGATATCTCCCACATGGGTGAGATTGTGGTGCGTGGCGCCGACGCTGCAGCTGGGCTTGACGCCGCAGTGGTCTCGGGCGCCGAGCGCCTCGCGATCGGCCGGGCCAAATACACGCACCTGTGCACCCCCGGCGGGGGAGTGATCGACGACCTGATCGTCTACCGCCGCGACTGGGATCACTTCCTGATCGTCGCGAATGCGTCGAACGTCGAGACGGTCACCGCGGAACTGGCCGAGCGCTTCGCGTCGTTTGATGCCACCGTGGAGAACATCACCGCTGAGGTGTCGCTCATCGCAGTCCAGGGGCCCAAGGCCGTCGGCATCGTCTCCGCCATGTGCGCGTCTGGCGCCGACGACGTGGCCATGCTCAAGAACTACACGTGGTGCACCGTGCTGCTCAAGGGCGACATTCACGCGATGGTGGCTCGCACGGGCTACACGGGCGAGGACGGCTTCGAACTCTTTGTGGTGGCCGCCGACGCGGTCGAGGTGTGGCAGCTCGCGCTCGAACTTGGAACGCCCGTCGGCCTGATTCCCTGCGGGCTCTCCGCGCGCGACACGCTCCGCCTTGAGGCCGGTATGCCGCTCTACGGCCATGAACTCACGCTTGCGACCACTCCCTACGACGCGGGTCTCGGGTGGGTGGTGCAGACCGGTGCCGCGCGCGTCCTGGAACGACCAGGCATCGAGGGTGCGGTCGCCCTGTCGGCCGAGCCCGTCGAGCGCGGCGACTTTGTGGGCCGTGAGGCACTCTCCGCCGCCAAGGAGCGGGCGGCAGCCACTCAGGCCGACCCCGCTTCGGCGCCCGAAGAGTCCCGGATCCTTGTGGGACTCGTCGGCTCGCCTGGTCGCGCAGCGCGCGCCGGTTTTGCCGTGTGGATGGGCGAGCGCCAGGTGGGCATCGTGTCGTCGGGCGCGCCCTCGCCCACGCTCGGGGTGCCCGTCGCGATGGCGATGGTCCATCCGTCGGCCGCTGCAGTCGGAACTGTGCTAGAAATCGATGTGCGCGGTCGACGCGAAACCATGACCGTGACAGCGCTACCGTTGTACTCGCGAGCCTCATAGCGACGCAATTTTCCATCCACACCGCGTGAAAGGGTGTCGTCATGTCCTCGGTCCCCGCAGATCTGTTGTACACAACTGAGCACGAATGGGTAAGCGGCGACGCTGACCCTGGCTCGGTGGTGACTATCGGCATTACCGAACATGCGGCCGACGCTCTCGGTGACGTCGTGTACGTCGAGCTCCCGCCGGTGGGTGACCCCGTGACGGCTGGCGAGGTGTGTGGCGAACTCGAGTCCTCCAAGGCAGTGAGCGAGCTCTACTCGCCAGTGACCGGCACGGTGACGGCCGTGAACGAGGGCCTGCGCCACGGTCCAGGCGCGATCAACACGGAGCCCTACGAGTCCGGCTGGATCTTCAAGGTCGAAGTGAGCGAAGACGCAGTGCTCATCGACGCCGAGGCGTACGCGGAACACATCGCGTGACCAACGCCGCGCCCGTCGCAGGCGCGGCTCGCGAGCTCCTCATCGTTGCGGGTGCGCTCACGGACTCGCTCGTCGAGCCCCGGCTGCTGCTTGCCGCGCGCCGCACCGAGCCCGTCTGGGCCCGTGGCCTGTGGGAGTTTGCAGGCGGCAAGGTCGAGGCGGGCGAGACGGTCGTTGAGGGACTGCGTCGCGAACTCCACGAGGAGCTCGGGATCCACGTGACCCTGGGCGACGAGCTGTTGGGGCCCGACGTTTCCGATGCGACGGGCGACAGGGTGTGGGAGATCAGGGCGCCCTGGTCCATTCCTGGGCCGGGCGCGGAGCCGTCGCCGTTGCGCTTTGTGATGCGCGTCTTTTGGTGCGAGCTGGCCCCCGGATCGGCCCAGCCCGAGCCGCTTGAGGATCACGATCAGCTCACGTGGCTCGAGCCCGGTTCATGGCGCGAGGGCGTGCCGTGGCTCCCCGCGGATGAAGGCATCGTTGCCGCTCTGCTGAACGAAGCCGTCGCGCGGCATCGTCGCCACTCCTGCTGATTCCCAGGCGAGTTCCCGCGCCGCAGCGCGGCACCACACCTCGCGGCGAATTACGCAATTGACGCGTTGCGTAATTAATATTAGGGTTGCCTTACTTCCTCATGGCTCCCCTCAGAAAGGCCCCCATGTTCGCCGTACGCCCGGCCGCCATTGCGACTGCTGCCCTCGCAGTTCTCACCCTCAGCGCGTGCACCGCCGCCAATGACAGCACCGCGCCAACGCAGGGCCTCGCGTCCGCCCAGCCCACGAGTTCCGACGGAACCTTCACGCTGTACGCGGGTCGCGACCAGGAGCTGATCGATCCGCTCATCGAGAAGTTCGAGTCCGACACCGGCGTCACCGTCGATGTGCGCTACGCGGGCAGCACAGAGCTGGCGGCCCTGCTGCTCGAGGAGGCCGACGCGACTCCCGCAGACGTGTTCCTGGCACAGGATGCCGGCGCGCTGGGCGCCATCGCCAAGGGCGACATGTTCGCCACGCTCCCCGAGAGCATCACCGAGAAAGTCCCGGCTGGCTTCACGTCAACGGACGGCTCCTGGGTAGGCGTGACCGGTCGCGCCCGCGTCATCGTCTACGACAGCGAACAACTGAGCGCCGACGAGGTGCCCACCACGGTCGCGGCCCTCACCGACGACCGGTGGTCCTCCCAGGTGGGCATCGCCCCCAGCAACGCATCGTTCCAGTCCTTCGTCACCGCGCTGCGCGTGCTCGAGGGCGAGGACACCGCCCTGGCGTGGCTTGAGGACATGAAGGCAAGCGACGTACAGATCTACGCGAAGAACACGCCGATTCTCGAAGCCGCCAATGCGGGCGAGATCACCTTGGGCCTGATCAACCATTACTACTGGTACCGCATGGCCGCCGAGGTTGGCGCCGAAAACATGCGTGCCCAGTTGGCGTTCCCCGAGCCGGGGGACGCGGGCAGCATCGTGAACGTCACCGGCGCCGGGTTGCTCAAAGGCGCGGCGGATGATGCGGACGCACTTCGCTTCATCGAGTACTTGGTCTCCGAAGCCGCTCAGCAGTACTTTGTCGACAGCACCTACGAGTACCCGCTCATCGATGGCGTGTCGGCACCCGCTGGCCTGCCCGCGCTCGAGACGCTCACCAACCCGAAGTTGGACCTGTCCGACCTCGACTCGCTGGGCGAGACCACCGAACGCCTGGTGGCGGTCGGCCTCCTGTAAGGAGACATATGCAGACCGCACGCTTCACGGCGGCGGGGGACTTGGAGGCGACTCCGGACCCCCGTCGTCGTTTGCGCGCCCCCGGCGGGCGGCTGGTCCTGCGCGCGTCAGCGGTGGTGGCCGCATTGTTGGCCGCCGTCCCCTTGGTCTACCTCGTAGTGCGGGTGGCCCAGGCCGACGGCTCCGACATCATTGACGCGCTGTGGAACGCCCGCATCGCGACGCTCATGGTGAACACCGTGGGCCTCGTGCTCGCGGTGTCCGCCGCATGCCTGGTGCTGGGCGTGGCGACCGCGTGGCTCTTGGTCCGCACCGACCTGCCAGGGCGGCGCGCGTGGCTCGTGACGTCCTCCCTGGCGCTTGCAGTGCCCTCGTATGTGGCGGCATTTGGGTGGATCGCCACCACCGATGTGCGCGGCTTCTGGGGGGCGTTCCTCGTGCTCACCCTGTGCAACCTGCCGCTCGTGACATTGCCGACCATCGCCGCCCTGCGCCTGGCCAACTCGGCCAGCGAGGACGTGGCGCGCACGCTCGGCCGCACCCGCTGGCGAGCGTTCATTGAGGCCACCTGGCCGCAGATCCGCCCGGCCGCATTCGCGGGGGTGCTACTCGTGGCGCTGTATGTGTTGAGCGACTTCGGGTCCGTGGCACTGATGCGCTACCAGGCCTTCACGTGGGCCATCCAGGTTGCCTACGAGAGCCTGTTCGACCGCACCCTGGCAGCCGTGATGTCCGTGGTCCTGGCCATGATGGGCATCGCGCTGGTGGCAGCCGAGCGACGACTCCGCGGCGGCCAGGCGCGTTTGGGATCCACCGTGGCGGCGCGTTCTGCTCCGACTCTCGTGACGCTGGGCCGGTGGCGGTGGCTCGCCCACGGTGGGCTCGGGTTGCTAGCGGCGCTGTCGCTCGGCGTGCCGCTCGGTGCGTTGGCTCGGTATCTGTTGCTGAGGACCGAGACCTCCACGGCGGTCAGCGCAAGTGACCTGCTGGCGGACGCGTCTTCCACGGTGGGACTTGCTGCGGCGGGCGCGGCTGTCGCGCTCGCTCTCGCCCTACCCATCGGTATTCTCGCGGCCCGCTTCCGCTCACGCCTGGCGACCGTCACCGAGTCCGCCAGCTACCTGGGACTCGCCCTACCCGGAATCGTCGTGGGGCTATCGCTTGTGTTCTTCTCCCTCAACGTGGCGCCGATGCTGTACCAGTCGGTCTGGATGCTCGCGTTCGCGTACGGCGTGCTGTTTCTTCCCAAGGCGGTGGGCGCCGTCAGAACGAGCATCGTGCAGGTGGAGCCGGGCTTGGAAGACGTGGCCCGCACCATGGGTCTGTCGCCCGCCCGGGTGTGGACCCGTGTGACCGCACGCATTGCCTGGCCCGGTATCGGGGCCGGCGTGCTCCTGGTGGCGCTGACGGCCATGAAGGAATTGCCCGCGACGCTGTTGCTGAGACCTACGGGCACGGAGACGCTCGCAACGTCGCTCTGGCGGCTCACCTCCGGCACCGCCTACGCCGCCGCCGCACCCTATGCGCTGGCGTTGATCGTGGTCGCCGCCGTGCCCGCATTGCTACTGACGCGTGAAGTCGCCGGCGGAAAACGTCACCCGGAGGAGACACTGTGAGCGATCTGCAGGTACGCAAGATTGTGGCCGGTTACGATTCCGCGCCCGTGTTGCGAGGCATCACCTTCACCGTGCCGCACGGCAGCCTCACCGCCGTGCTCGGGCCGTCCGGCTCGGGCAAGTCAACGTTGCTGCGCGTCATCGCCGGACTAAATCGGCCGATCGAGGGTGCCATCGTCATCGACGGTAAGGTGCTGTCTGGCCCCCGCGTGCACGTGGCCCCTGAGCGCCGACGCATCGGACTGGTGCCGCAAGACGCGGCGCTGTTTCCTCACTTGGATGTACTCGCGAATGTGGGCTTTGGCCTACCGCGCGCACAGCGGCGTGCCCGGAAGGCGCTGGAGTTGCTGGACATGGTGGGAATGTCCGACTACGCCACCCGCATGCCTGGCGAGTTGTCTGGCGGGCAACGTCACCGCGTCGCTTTGGCGCGAGCTCTGGCAACGGAGCCCGACGTGGTGCTCCTGGACGAACCCTTCTCGGCCCTTGACGCCGCGTTGCGTGCCGAGGTGCGCGGCCAGGTGCGCCAAGTGTTGCGGCGCGCGCAGACTACGGCGGTGCTGGTGACTCACGATCAGGACGAAGCGCTGTCCATGGCGGATCAGGTGGCCGTGGTGGACGAGGGCCGGCTGGTGCAGGTCGGCACCCCGGCGGAGATCTACGCCAAGCCCGTCTCGCGCTGGCTCGCCCAGTTCGTCGGTGGGGCGCTGGTGTTGCCGGGCACGTGGAACGACGGCGCCGTGGTGGGTCCCCTGGGAGTCGTGCCCGCGAATCTCGCCGACGGGCACGTCGTCCGTCCCGGCGACATCGTGGACCTGGTGTTGAGACCAGAGCAGCTGTCGGTGTGCGCCATGGGCGCGGGGGGCGGCCCCGGCGTCATTGCCCTGGTCCGCGATGTCGCCTACTTTGGGCACGACGCGGTAGTCACCGTGGACCTGCCCGGCTGTGAGCAGCCCGTACAGGCGCGCGTGCTGGGCGACCAGCAGTGGCGCCTGGACAGCGAGGTGCTCGTGGGTGTGCGGTCGGCTGGGCTCGCTTTCGCGCGCGAGTGACCGAGCGCGTGAAGCCCGGATAGCCTTGGGCTCGAACTGACAATTGAGGAGACGTGATGGCCGGCGGTCTGGTGGCACTCCTGGACGACATCGCGGCGCTTGCGAAGCTTGCCGCGGCGTCCGTCGACGACATCGGCGCCGCAGCCGGCCGTGCGAGCGCCAAGGCCGCCGGTGTGGTCATCGACGACACCGCGGTGACGCCCCGCTATGTCCACGGTTTCACTGCCGCGCGCGAACTCCCGATCGTCCGCCGGATCGCGCTCGGGTCGTTGCGCAACAAGTTGGTGTTCATCCTTCCTGCCGCGTTGCTGCTCAGCCAGTTCGTCCCGTGGCTACTCACGCCGATACTGATGGTCGGCGGCACGTACCTCGCCTTCGAGGGTGCCGAGAAACTTTATGAACTCGTCACCGGCCACGCCAAGGAGAAGCGAGCGGTGCCCGCGGCGGCGCAAGGCGCGGACGTCGAGAAGGCCATGGTGGCAGGCGCCATTCGCACCGACTTCATCCTTTCCACGGAGATCATGGTCATCGCGCTGGACGAGGTCGTGCATGAGCCCTTCGTATCCCGCGCGATCATCCTCGCGGTCGTCGCGCTCGCCATCACGGCAATCGTCTACGGCGTCGTGGCGCTCATCGTCAAGATGGACGACGTGGGGCTGTACTTGGCCGAGAGGAGGCGCGGCGCGGCCGCGGCGATCGGGAGGACGCTCGTCCTGGCGATGCCAAAGGTGCTCGCGGTGCTGTCGACAGTGGGGATCGTCGCGATGCTGTGGGTCGGCGGGCACATCCTGCTGGTAGGTCTCGAGGAACTGGGCTGGGGCGTGCCTTATGAGGCGGTCCATAGCGCGGAGGAGGCTGTGCACGGCGTGGCCAGCATCGGCGGGTTCCTGGCGTGGCTCATCAACACTCTCGCCTCCGCGCTCGTCGGTGCACTGGTGGGCGCGGTCGTCGTCACCGTGTTCCACCTCGTGCCACGGCGCAACAAGGACGCGTCCGGCGCCGCGCACTGAACTGAGCACGCCTCGCGGTGAGACCCTTGAGGTGCCGTCCAGCCGCCGGGCAGTCGTGCCGGCGAGCGCGCGGCTAGTCGAAGAGCTTGCTGGCTTGCAGGCCGGAGTTCTTGAGCCCGTCCCCGAGTTTGTCCAACGCGCCGCCCACCGAGGCGAGGATGACGGCGAGGGAGTCGAGGTTCTTGGCCAGGTCAGCGAGGTCGCCCTTGGCCTTGCCAAGCGTGGCCGCCGTTGAGGCGAGTCGCATCGCGGGATCGGCGAGCAGGGTCTCCTTGCCGATGTCGATTCCGGAGACGATACTCACGCCCGCGATGCTGGTGAACCTGGGCTCGACATTGGGAATCTCGATCTTGGCCATGAAGTTCGCCATGTCGTCGAGGAGGTTGGCGGCGTCGGCCAGTTGACCGCCCACGTTGCCGAGCGTGCCCGCACCGGAGATGAGGGTCGCGGCGGCCCCGCCCGTGCCGACCGTCCCCGCGGGGGCACTCTTTGGCACGGTGCCGACGAGCGACACCGCGGCGTCCTTGGCATGATCTCCCGCCTCGCCGAGCGCGTCTCCCACCTTGCCGATCAGCGCGGGCGCCACCTGCACCATCGCGATAAGTTGGTCGAGTTCGTCGCGGTGCTCCATAAAGAACTCAACGACGTCGCCCACCTTGTCCATGGGAGTGTTGTCCAGCATCTTGGTGATGTCGCCGAGGTCCATATCCGCTCCAATGTTCGGTGGGCGTTGCGTGGCGGGCGCGGGGGCCGCGCGCCGAGTGATGCGTCAACGCTAACGCGCCGCGACACACCCGTCGAGGTGGTCGTCCACGAGCCCGCACGCCTGCATCGCCGCGTACATCGTGGTGGGCCCCACGAACACGAAGCCTGCCTTCTTGAGGGCCTTGGCTAGCGCAATCGACTCGGGGGTCGACGCGGGGACGTCGGTCCACACGCCCGCCCGCGTCACGCGTGCCTCGGGCGCGAAGGACCAGAACAGCTCCTCGAGCGAGCCGCCCGCTTCTTGAAGCGCGACGAGCGCGCGGGCATTCGTGATGGCCGAATTGATCTTGAGTCGATTGCGCACGATGCCCGCGTCGGCCAGGAGCCGCTCCACGTCGTCGTCGCCAAAGGCCGCGACCGCCGCGGGTTCGAAGCCCGCAAAGGCAGCGCGATAGTTGTCGCGCTTGCGCAGGATAGTGAGCCACGAAAGCCCCGATTGCGCTCCCTCAAGCACGATGCGTTCGTAGAGTGCCGCGTCGCCGTGCACCGGCAGCCCCCACTCGTGGTCGTGGTACTCCTCATACAGGGGGTCGCCATTTCCAAAGCAGCGGAGGAGGTCATTCGGCTCGGTGATCATGGCCCCAGTGTGCCGCGAGGGGCCGACGCGACCCAAGCGTCGGCGGGGCGAGACGGGAGGAACGTGTGGCCCGTGGGCTGGGTACGACAGCGCGAGGCGGGCAGCGCGCTCGGCCTCCGTCGTTGGTCCGTAGGCCCGGTTGTCCACATGCTGGACTGGCCCGTCCACCCGGTGGACGCGTAATGTTGCCCACGCCATGACGATCCGTGATCTCCTTGCCGCAGACCGGCCGACGCTCTCGTATGAGCTGTTCCCGCCGCGCTCGCTCGCGGCCCAAGAGGCCCTGCCCGCGACGATGGCCATGCTCGCGAGCACGCACCCAGACTTCATGTCGATTACGTATGGCGCCTCGGGTTCGACGCGTGGCACGAGCCGCGGCGTGGTCCAGCGCCTGGCCGAGGCGCACTCGGTTCCACCGCTCGCGCACCTCACGTGCGTCGACCAGTCCCGCGCCGAGCTCACGGCGGTCATAGAGACGTACCTCGCCGAGGGCGTGCGCGACTTCCTCGCGCTGCGAGGCGACCCGCCGCAGGGCCAGGTCGACTGGCGCCCGCACCCCGACGGGCTTCTCTATGCGTCGCAACTCGTCGAACTTTTGCGGCAAGTCGCCGCGGCGCATGGTGCCGACATCAGCGTCGGCGTCACCGCCTTCCCCGCGCAGCACGCGATCGAGAGGTGGCGCCAGCAGGGCCTCGACGTCTTGAAGGCGAAGCAGGAGGCGGGTGCCGACTTCGCGATCACCCAGGTTTTCTACGAGGTGCCCCACTTTTCGGCCCTGGTCGCCGACGCTGCCGCGCAGGGCATCGGCTTGCCGATCGTCCCCGAGGTCATGCCGCTGGTCTCTGCCCGTCGCGCGTACCGTGCCGCCGAACTCACAGGGGTCGAGACGCCGGGTGAGCTCGTGGCCGCTCTCGAGACGGCCGAGGACGATTCTGCGGCGCTCGCGGCAGGCGTCGCGCACGCCGCACGGCTTTCGGCGGACCTGCTCGATGCGGGCGCGCCAGGGATTCACATCATCACGTTCAACAAGCACGATGCGGCGCTCGCGCTGGTGAACGCCCTGGGGCTGCGCCGGGCCTGAGCGGCCGGTCCGATCGACTCCGACGCGCGCAGAGCCTAGGTCGCCGCCATGGGACCCTAGACGCATGGCACGCACCGTCTCCCCCCGCACAGTGACCCTTACCCGCGACTCTCTCGGCGTCTACACGGCGACCAATGTCGAAGGCTCGACGCTCCAGTTTGGGAGGGGCGAAGGACTCCTCGGCCCTGTCGAACTCCTGCTCGCCGCAGTCGCGGGCTGCTCGAGCATCGACGTCGACATGATGACCACGCGCCGGGCGGAACCCGACCGCTTCGAGGTGACCACCACCGCGGACTACGTTCACGATGACGACGAAGGCAATGTCCTCCAGAACATCAGGGTCCTCTTTGACCTCGCATTCCCCGTTGGCGAGGACGGCGATAAGGCCCGCGCGCGGATCACCGCCGCCCTGCAGATTTCCCATGACAAGGAATGCACGGTGTCGCGCACCCTCGAGGCGCCCACGTCCGTCGAGTTGATCGAAAAGGTGTAGATAACTCGCATTGGCCCCACGCGACCGCACCGGATAGACTGTGCGGCGCTATCCCGGCGCGCGCCCCGCGTCGGCCAAGCGCAATGGCGAGCCCGCCGCGCACGCAAACACATGAGGAACCATGCCTGACGTCACGCCTGCTCCCTTTCCCACCGGCACCATCCTCGGCTACCCGCGCATCGGCGCGAATCGTGAGCTGAAGAAGGCCCTCGAATCCTTCTGGAAGGGCGCCTCGACCGAGGCCGACCTTGAGGCCACCGCGGCCGGCCTGCGCGCCGTCACGCTTGAGCGCCTCGCGGGCCTGGGCCTGGGCGCCACCACGAGCGCCATCCCAAGCAACTTCTCGTTCTATGACCACATGCTCGACGCCGCCGTCACGTTTGGCGCGATCCCGAGCCGCTTCGCGGACCTGCGCGGCGCCGACGGCTCGGTGAGCCTGGCCGCCTATTCGACCATCGCTCGCGGCGAGGGCGACAAGGCCCCTCTCGAGATGACCAAGTGGTTCGACGCGAACTACCACTACCTGGTCCCCGAGATTGGCCCCGAGACCGCGTTCGCGCTGTCGAGCACGCGCTGGGTCGATGAGTTCATTGAGGCCAAGGAGGCGGGCTACATCACGCGCCCCGTCATCACGGGCCCCCTGACGTTCCTCTACCTCGCGAAGGCGTCCGACGACGCACCCGCTGGCTATGACCCGATCAGCCACCTCGACGACCTGCTTCCCGTGTACGCCGAGCTCCTGGCTGCGTTCAAGGCCGCCGGAGCCGAGTGGGTCCAGATCGACGAGCCCATCCTGGTGGCCGACATCGAAGCCGACCGCTCCGAGGTCCTGGCCAACGCTTCACGCGTCTACCAGTGGCTCGGCGAGCAGACCGCCCGCCCGCAGCTCCTCGTGGCCGCCCCCATGGGCTCGCTCGGCGACGCACTCCCCGTGCTCGCCGCCACGCCCGTCGAGGCCCTTGGCCTCGACCTGGTGCGGGGCGACGTCCCCGTGGGTACGCAACTGACCGGCAAGGTCATTGCCGCTGGTGCGGTCGACGGCCACAACATCTGGCGCACCGACCTGGACAAGGCGCTTGCGACGCTCAAGGCAGTCGAGGCCCTGGGCGGCACCGTTGCGGTGTCCACCTCGACCTCGCTGTTCCACGTGCCTCACACCCTCAAGGGCGAGGAGCACCTGGGCGCCGAGCTCATCAGCTGGCTTGCCTTCGCCGACGAGAAGGTGGGCGAAGTCGCCGCCCTCGCCACCGCGCTCACCGAGGGCGAGGCCGCAGCGGCCGACGCTCTTGCCGAGGCTCGCACGGCCCTCGCGTCGCGCAAGGCTCACCCAGGCACCAACCGCGCCGACGTGCGTGACACCCTCGCGGCCGTCACGCCTGCCGACTTCAACCGTTCGGCCTACGCCGACCGTGTTGCCGCGCAGGCCGAGCGCTTCCAGCTTCCCGAGCTCACGACCACCACGATCGGCTCCTTCCCCCAGACCCCCGAAATCCGCAAGGCTCGCGCCGCGTGGGCCAAGGGCGAGCTGAGCGACGCCGACTATGAGACGGCGATGAAGGCCGAGATCGCCACCGTGATCAAGCTTCAGGAGGACCTGGACCTGGACGTCCTGGTCCACGGCGAGGCCGAGCGCAACGACATGGTGCAGTACTTTGCCGAGCTGCTCGACGGCTTTGACGTCACCAAGAACGGCTGGGTGCAGTCGTACGGCTCACGCTGCACGCGCCCCTCGATCCTGTGGGGCGACGTCGCTCGCCCGCTGCCGATGACGGTGCGCTGGGCCGAATACGCCCAGTCGCTTTCGGCCAAGCCCGTCAAGGGCATGCTCACCGGCCCCGTCACGATCCTCGCGTGGTCGTTCGTTCGCGACGACCAGCCGCTGGGCGTCACGGCCAACCAGGTCGCCCTTGCCCTCCGCGAGGAGATCGCGGACCTCGAGGCGGCCGGCATCGGCATCATCCAGGTGGACGAGCCCGCCCTGCGCGAGCTGCTTCCCCTGCGTAATGCCGACAAGGCCGCTTACCTCGAGTGGTCGGTCAACTCCTTCAAGCTGGCCACCGCCGGCGCCGCGGATGACACCCAGCTGCACACGCACCTGTGCTACTCCGAGTTTGGCGAGATCATCGACGCGATCGACGGCCTGGATGCGGACGTCACGTCGATCGAGGCGGCTCGCTCGCGCATGGAGGTGCTGCCCGCGATCAAGGCGCACGGCTACGAGCGTCAGATCGGACCCGGCGTGTGGGACATCCACAGCCCCCGCGTTCCCTCGGCCGAGGAGATGACGGAGCTGCTCACGCTCGCCAAGGACTCGGTTCCCGGACAGCAGCTGTGGGTCAACCCCGACTGTGGCCTCAAGACCCGCGGCTACGCCGAGACGGTCGCGAGCCTCGAGAACCTGATCGCCGCCACCAAGGCAGTGCGCTAGGTCTTTTCACGACGAAGACTCCATCACTACGCCAAAGGGCGTTGACACTCTCCTAGGAGAGTGTCAACGCCCTTTGTGCGTTGGCCTGTTGCGGTGGGTTAGGTCGGATGGGCGTCGAGGTGGACGCTGGCTCCGACGAGGTAATTTCCCTGGAAGACGAGCAGCATTGACTCGGCGTCGGAGGCGTCGACCGTCATGCACAGGTCCTGAGTCCAGGCGGTGCCGTCGAACTGCTCCCAATACTCCCCTGAGCGACACACCGACGTCTCGTAGACCTTCCCCGATGGCCCGATGCCGCTTGATTCGAAGTAGCCGGCTGGCGGTGCAGAAGGGTCTATCGGATCGGCCCTGAGGCTAAAGCTCACGACTTGATCTCCGTCGACGACATCGCCAAGGGCGACGTTGGACACCGTGAGGTGGTAGCCCCAACCTTCGGCACTACGGTCTGCGGCTGCAAGGGCCCTCGCTTGAAGCGACGCCACGTCCTCCTGGGGCCTGGGCGCCCACTCATCACCATCCGGCGGCAAGAGCCTCTCGACCTCGCCATCAGACTCGCTGCCATCGTAGTAGGAGACCCACATGGTGAGGTGGGCCGCATCGCGCGGGTCCACAGGCACGCACACGGCGACGGTGCGGGTCTCGCCCGGCAGATACAAGGTGGGAATCTCATACACATTGTCAGGGAACGGGGCACACCAGTCGTCCCAAGGGCTGTAGCCATTCTCAGTGCCATCGAGTGCTCCGAATTGGAAGTCGAGAAAGTAGACGTCCTGCACGGTGTCAGCGGTGTTGGTGATCTGGAGGGTCGTCAGCACTTCGGCAAAGTTGTCCGGGTGGTTGCCCTTTCCGATCTCGGGGGCCGCATCGTGGTTTGTCGACAGCACGGCGACCTCCCACGGGCCCACCATGAACGTCGGCGCAGTCGGCGCCGTCGTTGGCTCGGTGGGGGTGGGAGCTTCGTGGCTTCCCTGAGGCGGTTCGCTCGTGTCGGTCAATAAACTGACCGTTCGCTGGCCACCATCGTGTGTCCCGCCCGCGATGTACACGAGCAACCCGAGGGCTACCGCACAGGCTGCGACCGCAACCCCCACCAAGCCGTGCGCGACCTTCACCGGATGACCCCCCACGGTTCGACGTTGTGCGAGCTTGTCGCGCGCGCCCCGTTCTTGTTGATGTCACCAACCTACCGAACCGGAGGAAGTGATGCGTCGGGGGAGGACCGCCGAGGTCGCGCCCCGGCACGCGAGCGACTCTAGTTCGGTGAGAGCAACCCGACAATGTTGCCCTCGGTGTCGCGGAAGCGCCCCCAATAGCCAGACGTCGCGTCGACCGTCTGCTTGGACTCGACGATGTCGCCGCCTGCCGCGACGACGCGATCGAGGTCCACCTGAAGGTCGTCACCTGCGGCGAAGTAGAGGATGACACCATCGGGCGAGGGGGCCCAAGCGGGGCCGTACGAAAGCGCCCCCGACATCCCCGAGTTCGCGGGGAACAAGGACTTCACGTTTCCGTCGCCGATGTCCTCCCGTTCAAATTCGAGCTGGAAGACGTCGCTGTAAAACGTGGTGGCGCGTTCGAGGTCGATGACGGGAATCTCGATCCAGGAGATCATGAGAAGTCCTCTCGGTCTGGGCGCCTCACGCTAGTCGCACTGACCCTCTTCAACCTTCTCTTTGGTCGACAAGTACTTGTATCCCTTGACCTTGGCGCGGTCGCCGTGCGGTTGCTTATCGTCGATGCACCACGTGTCGATGGTCCCCGTGAGCTCGCCCAGAATCACGCCCGAGTCGAGGGTTGCGGCATTGCCGAAGCCGAAGCTCGCGGTCGAATCGGTGACCGTGACCGTGGGCAGCTCGTCGTTGGTCGCGATGTAGCTCGTGATCGCGGTGGCGACGGTGTTGAGGCTCGCCTTGGCCGCGGCGTCGTGGCCCTTCTTGCGTTGGTCAAGGAACAGGGGCACCGCGATGCCCGCGAGCAGTCCGAGGATGAGTACGACGGCCACCAACTCCCTGAAAGGGAAACCACCGGGGGACTGCCGCGGGGTGAGGCCGGATTCCATCGGGTTCTCTTTCAGTGCCATACCCGCGAGGGGTTGAGGGTTGCGCTTCGTTCGAGGCGCTGCGCCCATTGTGTCGGTGAGGGCGAGCGCATCGCAAACGCGTCGCGGTGTGTCGTTTCGGTCTGCCCAGGTGCGGTGACTGTGCCCCTCGACCTAGTCGAGCTCGAGCTGCCAGAACCCGACGTCGATCCACGTGTCGAACTTGCGACCCACCTGCCCCATGGTTCCCACGTGGGTCATGCCAAACTTCTCGTGGAGGGCGACCGAGGCGTCATTGGGGAGGGCGATGCCGCCGAGCAACGCGTGGATGGGTGCGTGAACGCACCGTGCGGGGTCGAGCCCAGATAGCTGCGAGAACAGTTCCGCATATAGAGACCGGCCGATGCCCCGCCCCGCGGCGCCGACATCGAGGTAGATGGACGTCTCAAGGGTGTGGACGTAGGCGGCCCGCTCCCTGAAGGGGCCCGCATAGGCGTAGCCGAGCACGGTGTGGTCGTCCGTTGCGACGAGCCACGGCAGCCCCGCGCCCTGGATCTTGGCCACTCGCGCGGCCATGTCGCGATCGGTGACCTCGTCGAGCTCGAACGTGATGACCGTGTCGCGAATGTATGGGTTGTAGATCGCCGCGAGGGCTGCCCCGTCGGTAGGGCGCGCGTCACGGACCGAGAACTGCGCGGTCATCGCCGGGCCGCCTGGAGGGAAGTCACGTGCATTCCGTCATCATCCCAGAACACTCTGCAGGGGCGTGACAGCCACCTCGCGCACGACCTCTTCTTCATAGGCCCTGGTGCGGCGCAGGTAGCGCCACGAGGCGAGCATGACGATGAGGCCCGTCACGCCGGCGACGGTGGTGACCGCGAAGCCGCCACTCGAGCCGCTCCGCTCGATGAGTAGCCCGGCGAGCCACGCGCCCGCAGCCACACCCATATCCAGTCCGACGCGGGTCCAGGCCATGCCCTCCGTGACGCGCGTGCGCGGCACGAGCGCGTGAACCACGCCGTCGCCCACCGCCATGGTGGGCGCGATCACGACACCCGTAGCGAACATCAGCACGGCCAAGACCGTGAGGTTGGGCGCAAAGTGGAAGAGCGCCGCGCCGACGCCCGCGGTCGAGACTCCCCACAGGAGCCGCGAGGCGAGCGATCCCAGCCATACGCGCGCGCCATACGCGAGGCCGCCCAGCAAGGAGCCCAGGGCGAACACGGCGAGCACGAGGCCCGCCCACCGCTTGAGCCCCAGCTCGTCCGCGAAGGCGACCGTCGACGCGTCGACCGACGCAAAGAGCGCGCCCTGCGTCGCGAAGACTATGGTCGTGATGACGAGCGCGGGGGTGGTGACGAGCAGGTGCCCCTTGAAGGGATTGCGGTAGCGCTGTTTGCGCGCGGGTGGGAGGTCGCTGATGCCCACTCGGTGCAGCGACCCGTCGACCACGGGTGCCATCGTCAGGGGAACCGTTCCCGCATCGACCCTGCGCGCGGGTGGCTCGGTGTCGCGTAGGGACAGGAACATGTACCCGCCCACCAGGAGAGTGCCCGCGGCAATCACGCTGGGAAGCCACGAGGCGACGGTGGTCGCGAGGACGGTGGCAAGCGCGGGACCCGCGATGAAGAGCACCTCTTCGAGCGAGCTTTCGAGCGAGAAGGCCGTGTTGAGGGCGTGCCTATTCGGCACGATCTGCGCCCACCTGGCACGGGTGAGGGTCGATTGCGAGCCCGCAGCCGCGAAGAACGGCGCGATGCAGAACAGAGCCCAGGCTGGCGCGTGCATCATCGCCGCGACGACGAGCCCCACGCGAGCCGCGATGGCGACGGCAAACGCCGGACGCAGCATGCGCGATTGACCGTAGATATCGACCAACCGGCTCATGAGCGGCGCGACGAGCGCATTGCCGATCGACGCCACCGCGAGCACGGCCCCGGCGGTCGCGTACGAGCCGTACTCAATCTGGACCAGCATGAACGTGGCCAGGCCGGTCATGCCCATCTGCATGCGGGCCAGCAGGCCCCACCAGAAGAAGGCGGAGGCGCCTGGAAGGGACAGGATCTCGCGATAGCGCGCAAACACGGAAGGCTCCTACGGAGAACAACGCTGAGCGCTACAGCACGCTCGCGTCACACCAACCGCGCGATGTGACCGGCGCATCGCAGGGGGCCAGAGCGCTAGGTACACGCATCGGCCGCTTCACGCGACGGCCAATTCTCGCACGCGCACGGGAGAGTCGTCACCGGAAGCTGTCGCTCATTCGCGCGGAGGCAGCACTGCGGACCCTAAGCGGGCTTGCTGGGCTGGGCCCCGCCCGGCTTCGCACCGCGCCCGGCAATGATGCGCGGTACGGGGATCCTGTCGGCGAAACGCATCAACACTGAACCGGTGAGCGCAAGCATCAGCACATAGGCGGCCGCGAGGGGGCCGAGGTCGCTTTGAGCGCCCGCGGCAACGCCAAGCCCCGCGATGACGATCGAGAACTCGCCGCGCGCGATGAGGGATAGCCCCGTGCGCCAGCGACCCTTAGGGCCGATACCCGCCCGTGCGGCCGCCCAGGCCCCGGTGGCGATCTTCGTGATCGCCGTGATGATCGCGAGAATGAGGGCGGGGATGAGCACGGGAACCAGGTCGCGCGGGTCGATCGTGAGGCCAAAGAACACGAAGAATATCCCGCCAAAGACGTCACGAAGCGGGGGCAACAGGGAGCGCATCTCGTCGGCCACCTGACCCGAGAGCGTGAGTCCCAGGAGGAACGCGCCGACCGCGGCGGAGATCTGCGCCGCCTCCGCGAGGCCGGCGACCAGGAACGCCAATCCGAGCACCGAAAGCAACAGGAGCTCGCGTGAGTGGGAGTGCACCGCACGGGACACCTGCTTCGAGTACCGCAGGGAAATGAAGAAGGCCAACGCGACGATGCCAATGGCCGCGCCCGCCGCGGCCGCACCCTGAGCGATGCTCGCGCCCACCAGGATGACCGCGACGATGGGGAGGAAGATCGCCATGACGATGTCCTCCATCACCAGGAGGCTCAGAATCACGGGTGTCTCGCGGTTCGCGTAGCGATCGAAGTCGTCGAGCAGGCGCGCGATGATTCCCGACGAGGAAACGTAGGTGACCCCGCCAAGCAGCAACGACGCCGTGGGCGACCAACCGAGGATCAGGCCCGCCGCGAATCCTGGGACGGTGTTGGCGAGGGCGTCCACGAGGCCCGCTTGCCACGACGTCCTGAGGCCGTTTTTGAGGTCGATAGGGGAGTATTCGAGGCCGAGCAGAAGGAGTAGCAGCACTACGCCGATTTGCGCCCCGATCGCGAGAAACTCCTCGCCCGCATCGACCTTGAAGAAGCTGCCGTCACCGATGATGAGCCCGGCCAAGAGGTACAGGGGAACCGAAGGAATGCCGATGCGCGCCGCTAGTCTGCCGAGGACGGCGAGCATGAGGAAAATGATGCCGAGTTCGATCAGCACCACGGCGGCGTGCGTGGGCTCGGCGGTCGCTACCGCGAGCGGCGCCCCCCCGAGGAAGCGCATGGCTTAACCGATCAGAATGGCGCGGGCCTTGCCGACGGCATTGTCGCTGCCCATGACAAGGACGGTGTCTCGCGCCTCGAGGGTGAAGTCTGGCCCGGGACCGGGAATCCCGTCTTCGTGACGAATCACTGCAACGACCGAGGCAGAGGTGGTCGTGCGAATATGACCCTCTCCGATGGTCTTGCCGGTGAGGCCGCCCGCATCCGGCATCGTGATCCATTCGATCGCGAGGCCCTCAACCATGTGCTTGAGCGAGTCGAGACGCGCCGTGATGTTGGTGCCGCCCAGCAACTCAGCGACTTTGCTCGCGTCACCCTCGGACAACTCCATTGTCCCCTTGCACGAGTCTGGGTCCTGGCGGTCGTACAGCGCGATGTCGCGCTTGCCGTCGCGCCGCACCACGACTCCTACGTGATCTCCGGACTCCGACGTGAATTCGTAACGCACCCCGATGCCAGGAAGTGGGGTCTCATAGATTTCCATGGCACTACTGTCGCACGGCAACCGCGGGATTGCCTCAACGTCCAGTGAGGACGTGGCGACACGGGTCGTTGCCCCACCGGTCCCTGACGTAAGCCGAATAGCCGCCCGTCCGTCGGACTCCGGCCATGGACTCTTCACGTCAATCCAGTGGAGACACTTCCTCCTCGGCGCACCCGGAGGGGCCTCGCCGCGGCGGCTGGCGTCGGCGGTAGCATCGGCTTTATGAGTTTTTTGAGTCGCTTGATGGGCATTCCCGACGCATCCGCCCCGCAAAGTGATGCTGCGGCCGGGCGCGTGCGCGCCGAGTTCAACCTCGGTTCGCTGCCGGCGCCAGATGCGCGGGTGCGCGGGGAAATCCAGCGCCGGCAGATGATTGCGGCCATCAAGGCTTACCGCGAGCAGAGCGGGGTCGGGATCGCCGAAGCGAAAGAAGTGGTCGATGCCGTCGTGCGAGGGGACCGACTCGTGAACGGCGACGGTCAGCCCGTCGCCTTACCGGACGCGCAGACGCGAGCGCGGATCGATCAGTTCGTGATCGACGGTCAACTTATCGCGGCGATCCAGGCCTACCGCCAAGCGTATGGAGCGGGCCTCAAGGAGGCCAAAGAGGCGATCGAACTCAAACGCGATCAACTCATGCGGGACTAAGAGGCTCAGGCGCGGAAGTCAGACGCCTCGCAGGATGGTGCGGCCGTCCTCGGTGATTTCGAGGGCGTCGTTCACTGCGAATTCGATGAGGTTGCCCCACGGGTCCCTGACGTAGCCCGAATATCCGCCCCAATAGACCTCGCCGGGCTGCTTGGCGATCTCGCCACCTGCGGCGCCCCACTTGGCTGCGGCCGCATCAACCTCAGGCGGTCGCGAAAAGTTGATCGCGAACGACGTGTAGCCGGGAGGCTCGAAGTCGAGGCGTTCGGCCTCCCATGAGCGGCGCGACCACAGCGCAAGAACAAAGCCGTTCATCTGGATGAAGGCGATGTCGTCGCCGAACCGCATCTGGATCTCCCAGCCTGCCGCCCGCTGATAGAAATCGATCGCGTCTCCCAGGTCGTCCACGGGGAGGGTCATCAAGGACATTCTTTGCGTGCTCATGGGACGAGTATGGGGCTTCGGTGGGGCAAGTCGCCAGCGCTGGGAAGCGAACGACGGGTTGACCCTAGGCGCGCCGATGTTCCCACTCGCGCCGCAGCAACCCAAAACGAGCGCGGTCGGCTACGACGTCGCCCAACCAGAATGACTCGGTCGAGGTGCCTTCGTGGCGGAATCCCAGGCGACCCAAGACGGCCGCGGACGCCGCGTTGCGCGGATCAATAATCGCCTCGAAGCGGTGCAGGTTCCAGTGCGTGAAGCCGTATTCGATGATCGCGACGGACGCCTCGGTGGCGTAGCCCTCGCCCCGCGCCGACGGGTGCAGCGTGTACCCGACCTCGCCGTTGTGGCCGTCGGCGTCGAGGCGAAGGGCGACGTCCCCGACCACGACGCCATCGGACGTGCGCTCGAGAGCGAACTGAAACCACTCGCCTGTCTGGGGCTCGCCGCGTGCGTTCATCTCGTCGATGATCGCCACCGCGCGTTCGAGTGAGTACGGAAGTGTCCAGGCCTGGAAGTCGGCTGTCTCCGGATCCGAACGCCTGTCGGCGAGGTCGGCCGCGTCCTCCAGGCGCATCGGCCGGATGGTGAGCCGTTCCGTGTGGAAGGTGGGTGCGGGCATCGCCCCAGGCTATCGCTGTGGCTGCTGCGTTCCCGCGCTCTCGGGAGTCGCCGGGCGGCTACGTCCTGGGAAGAGTCAGGGTGAAGGTCGATCCGCTCCCAAGGCCGTCCGACGCGGCCCGAACGTCGCCTCCGTGGGCCCTCGCCAAGGAGCGGGCGATCGTGAGGCCGATGCCGCGCCCACCTGCGCTGCGGGCGCTAGGGACGCGGTAGAAACGCTCGAAGACGCGATCGACATCGTCGGCCGCGAGGCCAACGCCATGGTCCGTGACCCGCACCCACGCCACCGCTGCGTCTTGACCGGCGGCCACCTCGACCGTCGACCCCGCCCCGCTGTGGCGCATGGCATTTCCCACGAGATTCACGAGGATCTGGGTGATGCGGTCGGGGTCCGCTTGGACGGGCACGGGAGCGGTAGCCGCGCGCACATCGATCCCGATGTCCTCGAATTGGGTCCTGAGCCGTTCCGCGACGCCGCGCGCGAGTCCGGCGAGGTCAACGCTCTGTCGCGAAAGCGAGAGCATGTGTTCCTCTGCTCGGGACAGCGTCGACAGGTCGTCCGCGAGCCGTCCCAACCGTGCCGCCTCCGACGCGACTCGCGCGTAGATCCCGGGGCCCGGCTCGGTGACTTGGTCCAGAAGGGCCTCCATCGTGCCAGCGATCGTGGTCACGGGGGTGCGCATCTCGTGAGCGACTTCGTCGATGAGGTGCGAGCGTCGCGCCTCGGTCTCCGCGAGACGAGCGGCGAGGGCGTCGATGTCGCGCGCCACCTCGGCGAGTTCGGCATCGTGCGGTACGGGAACCTTGTGGTCATAATCGCCGCGCGCGATGCGTCGCGACGCCGACTGGATGGCAGCCAACGGCCCCATGATGGAGCGGGTCACGAGGACGGCCGCGACTCCCGCTGCGAGGAGAGCGGCGATGCCCCCGATGATCAACACGCTTGGCAGGACAGAATTAATCACGTCCTGCGCATCGTCGGCGCGCATCCCCATGCCGCCGTTCATGTGGCGCTGACCGTTGAGCACCGAGCCGCCCACGATGGAGCCGATGCCGATGAGGGCCGCGATGCCAACGAGCGCGACGGCAAGGTGAGACACGAGCAGCCTGCGCCGCAGCGTCGACCTCATGAGGGAGAGCCGATGAACTTGTAGCCGACGCCACGCACCGTCGCGATGAAGCGCGGGGCATCGGCGGCATCGGAGATCGCGGACCTGAGCTTGCGGACGTGGACGTCGACAATGCGTTCATCGCCGTAGAAGTCCCCGCCCCACACGCGCTCGATCAGTTGACCCCTCGTGAAGACCCTTCCCGGCGACGAGGTGAGGGCCGCGAGCAGGTCGAACTCCAGGGCGGTGAGCGTCGCGGGCGCATCGTCCGCCATGACCTCGCGCCGCGACGTGTCGATCGAGAGGCCCGCGAAGGTGCGCCGATCGTCGGTCGAGGTATCGCTGCCGGTGTCGGCGCCGCGTCTCCGCAAGAGCGTGCGGACCCTCGCCACGACCTCGCGTGGGCTGAACGGCTTGGTGACGTAGTCGTCGGCCCCCACCTCGAGGCCGATCAGGGTGTCCGACTCCTCGGAACGCGCCGTGAGCATCAGGACGTAGACCGACGAGGTGGCGCGGATTCGCCTGAGGGTCTCGAAGCCGTCAATCCCTGGTAGTCGCACATCCAGGATCACGAGATCGGGCTCCCGACGCGCGAGCGCGTCGAGAGCCTGCTCGCCGGATACCGCTTGCTCGACTTCAAAGCCGTCGCGGTGCAGGTAGTCGGTGAGCAGCTGACGGATGTTGGCCTCGTCGTCGACGACGAGGACCCTCCTGGCGCTCACGTCCTCCATCCTATTGACCGAGGATCTCTGCCACGTCGGCGTCGTCCAATACCCGCGCGTCGTAGTCCACTCCCAGGCGGTCGAGATTCTTGACGAAGGCGTTCAGGTGGTTCTCGCTCCCGGACTCGAGCTGGCTGAAGACCTGGTCGATCGCGGCGCTGTCACTCGCCCTGCTGCGCAGGTCCATGATGTCGGTCTCTTCGACAAGGCCCGCCGCGTTAAGTGCATCGACGCGTGAGGCGAGGCCCATGTCCAGCAGGGTGTCATACAGGTCCTGCAGCGCGGGGTCGACGAACTCGCCGGCCGCCATGCCGTCGGTGGGGTCATCGAGGCCGTACGTATCGAGCAGAGAGCGGACCTGAGCGGCGTGCTGGTCCTCGGCGGAGGCGATGTTGGTGAACACCCTCAGGTCCCACGCGTCGCCCAGTTCGACGTAGAGGTCGTGAGCGAGCTTCTCCTCCTCGATCATGAAGGTGAGGCTCGCCGCATCGTCGCTCGAGGCGGTCGCGCCCTCTTCGACCAGGTCCGCGGCATCGATGCCCATCATGTTGCCGCCGATGTTGCCGCGGTCATCGTGATCGAAGTTGCCCATGCCCCGGCCCATGCCCATGCCCGAGCCCATGGCGTTGCCCCTGGCGTCGTTGCCCTGGCTGCGGGAGTTGCCGCGGGCGTCGTCGTCCTCCATGCGTGAGTGGATGCCGGTGATGCCGTCGGTGGCTTCGGAAACGGCGTAGGCCACGCCCGCTGGAATGGCAAAGAGCGCGGCGCCGCCCAGTGCTATGGCCGCAATCGCGGTCTTTTTCATGAGGGACTCCCTGGATGAGGTGATGCCTTCAGTGCACCAGGCGCACGTGAAGGTCGGCGGAGCGAGATCATGAAGATTCCGTGAAACCTGCCGCGCCGAGCACCTAGGCTGTGGGGATGATGACTGAGATCCGCGCGGTGTCTGGCGGGGACTCGCCCCTGGTTTCAGCCTTCTTTAGGTCCGTGTACGAGTCACGGCATGGCGTCGGGTCCTCAAGCGAAATCGAAATGCTTCAACACACGGTCGCCGCGCTCTTTGGCGGCGATGACGCGCCGACGGTGTGGGTTTCCGAGCGTTCGGGAGCCGTGCAGGGCGTGGTCGCCGTGAGGCACTCGGTCACGCCCGCGCCATGCGAACTCGTCACGATTCAGACCCATGACACCGTCAAGGGCAGGGGCACCGCGCAGACGCTGCTGAGACACGTGGTGACGACGTGCGCCGAACGTGGGGGCACTGCGCTCGAGACCAGCGTGCCCTCGTCGGACGTGCGGGCGAGAGGTTTTCTGCGCCGAGAGGGATTTGTCGCGTCGTCCGAGGAACTCGAGGGCGCCGGGCCCGGTGAAGACGTCACCATTACGTACCGGCTCGATGTGGTCGAGGCGCTCGCCCTTGCCGAGCGCGTAGCCAGTCACGACCAAGCTGGGCGCGACGCGCAATAGCGCAAAGGTTCGGCATCCGCGCTTGAGCACGGCACAATTGGGGTATGAGCACCGACCTCCCTGACAACAAACGCTTCAACCACACCATCAAGTACCAGCGCGAACTCTTGGGGCAACTGCCCGAGGGCGCGCGCACGGCGCTTGACCTGGGGTGTGGAGAGGGCCTCGCAGCGCGCACTCTTGCCCGCGCGGGGCTCACTGTGGTTGGCGTCGACATCGACGAGCCGAGCATCGAGCGTGCGCGCGCCCAGTGGTCGGACGGAATCGAATACGTGGTGGCCGACGTGCTCACCGCCGATCTTGAGCAGGTCGACGTCGTCTACTCGGGGGCCCTGCTCCATCACCTCGACATCAGAGAGGGCCTCGAGCGCATGCGCACGCTCGTCAAGCCCGGCGGCGTGCTACTCATCGTGGGTACGGCCCGAAACACGTGGCGCGACATCCCGCGCGAAGTGGGTGCCTCGGTGGTCGACAAGGCATTCGCCATCGTGCGTGGCGCATGGAAGCCAGGCACCCCGACGGTGTGGCCGCCGCCGCACACGTACCGCGAGGTAGAGCGTGCGGCGTACGACGTGCTGCCCGGCGCCGAGTACAAGCAGCAGATGTTGTGGCGCTACACGATCAGGTGGCAAGCACCCCTCGCGTAGCCGGCGGTTGGTTCACCCCTCAAGAAGCGCCTGCCCGAGGTATCCGCCCTCGCGGCAGCCGGGAGGGATCGCGAAGACTGCGGAGCCGACGGGTGTGGTCCACACATTGAGCAGATCCGCCTCGTCAAGCGAACGCTGGATCGGCACGAACTGTTCGGTCACGTTCGCCTGCCACGCGCCGAAGAGCAGTCCAGTGCGGCTCAGAGCCTCCGACCCGGCGGGCGATCGCTCCTCATAGTTGTAGCCCAGGCGGACCATGCTCTTGGCGGGATCGGCCACATGGGCCCTGCGCGCATGGGCAACCGATGAGATCACCGGCAGGCCATGCGCGTCGACCGCGTCGAGGTCGAGCACGTCATGCTCATGAGTGCCCGTGAGGGGAGCTCCGTTGTCGAGACGGCGGCCGATGGTGTTCTCGCGTCCCACGCGGTCCACCGCATCCCACGTGTCAAGATCCATGCCGATGCGGCGCAGCACGAATGACGTGCCGCCCTGTAGCCACGAGGGCGCGTCGGGCCTGGCCCACACGGCCGTGTCGAAGTCCGCAGTGCCAGGTCGGAAGTTGGCGGTCCCATCGACCTGCCCGAACATGTTGCGCATCGTCATGCCGTGGGGATCCGAGCCATACGCGCGCCGGAATCCATCCTGGCGCCACCGCATCGTCGCGAAGGATCGCGAGTCCTTGAGAATCATGCGCAGCGCATGCGCGACGGTGCCCGGTTCGTCGGCCGAGACGATGAAGAGCGCGTCGCCGCCGGACCATTCGTCGAGCAGTTTGTCCACGGTGAACGCCGGGAGGGGGGCGAGCCATTCGGGCTTCTGTCCCCGCGCACGCGTGACGAATCCGGACCCAAATCCCACCGTGACGGTGAGCCCCGCCGGCGTGCCTGCGAGCTCGGGCTCGACGTCCGCGAGAGCGGCGCTTCCCTGGGTGAGGCGCGCGGCGTCGTCGGTGATGAGGCGCATCCAGGCGGCAAGGCGCTCGCGACCGACGCCCCGCTTGAGGTCAAGCGCGACGAAGCTCGCGAAGGCGCCAGGCCTCGCGGTCACGCCCGCTTGGTGTTCCCCGTAGAAGGGGACGACGCGCTGGCCGTTGGCTCCGGCGTGGTCCGTTGGCGTGGGTGAGCCATGAAGGGCGCCGGCCCTGTCGAGGGCGACTCCTGTGGCTCCCGCGGCGAAGGCACCGGCCCCCGCCGCGGCACCCGCGGCGAGGAACCGGCGCCGCGACGGCCCGGATGAGGCGGCATCGGCCGCCGAGGGTTGAGTGTCGCCGGGCCGCATTTAGCCGCCCATGGTTGCGGACGGAGACATGCTCGGGTCGGCACTCATATCCATGCCCTCGCCCGGGTCCATGTTCGCGTTGCCGTCGTACGACTCATTCGCGCCAGAGAAGTCCTTGGCCACGGCCGTGAGCGTGAATTGGGAGTCGTCGCCAAGGGTCAGCGTCACCTGCACGTCATCGCCCGCGGCGATCGGTGTCGTGACTCCCATGAACATGATGTGGAGGCCGCCTGGCTGGAGCATGAGCGTGCCTCCCGCGGGGATCGCGAAGCCGCCCTCGACGGGGCGCATGACATCGTCGACCACCTCGTGGAGCTCGACCATGGTGGCCGAGGAGGAGACGGCGCTGACGATCGTGATGTCGTGGTCGGAGGTGTTCGAGATCTCGCCAAACGCCGCGGTCATCCCGGAATCGGCGGCCTTGGCCCATGCGTCGGTGGCGGTGAGCGAATCGGCATCGGAGGAGGTGCTTGACCCGCCGGAACATGCGGCGAGGGTCAAGGCGATTGCCGCTACAAGGGCGGCGCGAGTGGGTACTTTTGCGGCCGCCAAGGCGGCGCGGGACATGGCAAACATAGGGGTAGCTCTTTCTCGTCTGTGGGATTGCGTCAGCGCCACGCGCTGTCGCATCGTGGTCTTCAGGCGAGAGAAAGAGGGGGGCCGCGCACGCCTTGGGCATGAGCGACGATGCGCGTGCGGCGCGCGAGGGCGGGGCTGGCGGCGAGAGCGCGGCCAGCGGGCGCGAGGGTGCGCGTGCTGGGAACCTCGAGCCGCGACACGAGGTCTCTGGCCCAGCGCCTGCCAGCCTCAAGCAAAACCTCTGCGTGGCGCAGCAACGCATAGGTGCCCAGAGCGGCCAGTGCGTGAGCGGCGATCATCGCGGGTGTGAGATGGGCCTGCATGCTGTGGCCGCCACCCGCAACGGTGAGCGCGAGGGTGCGCGGGTCATGGCCCGCATGCGACCCCAGGCCTGGTTCGACGCTCATCGTCGCTCCTGCTCCCCACGAGAACAACACGTGGAAGGCCGCCTGGGAAACCGTCACCGCGGTGGCGAGGCGCCATCTCGAGCCCGCCGCCCCCGCCAATTGCGCGCCCACGGCAAACGCAAGGATGAAGGGCACTGCGATGCCTGACGGGGTGGGCAGGGAACCTCCGCCCGCGACGTGCATCGCGAGGGCAACGCCCGTCGATAGGCATGCGACCGCCAGCGCTTTTAGCAGGCGTTCCGACCGTCGCACGGGACCAGTGTCCCACGTCGGCGCGCATAAGGCGCCTGGTTGCTGCCGTGAACGGGGCGAGTGGTCGCTACGCCAGGGTCGCCGTCATGCGTCGTACGCCCTCGACGATCAGGTCAGGGCGAGTGGCGAAGTTGAGTCGCACGTGCCCAGCGCCGCCAAGACCAAACGTCGGGCCCGCATTGAGCGCCACGCGGCCGCGCTCAAGGAACGCCGCGGCCGGGTCGTCGCCAAGGCCGAGGGCCGTGCAGTCGAGCCATGCCAAGTAGGTGGACTCTGGCATGCGATAGCCGACGGTAGGGAGGTGCTCCGCGAGCAGGTCACCTAGGAGCACGCGATTCGCATCGAGCCCGGTGAGCAAGGCGTCGAGCCAGGGCCCTCCCTCGCGATACGCGACGGTCTGGGCGATCGCGCCGAAGTGGGAGGAGCGGTGGTGGGCGCCGGCGCTGTAGGCGTCACGGTGCGCCTTGGCGTCAGGGCCAAAGATGATGAGCGCGCTCGGGAGCGCGGCGAGGTTCCAGGCCTTGGATGCCGAATGCAGGGCCATCCCGGTGGGGTCGACAGAGAGATACGGGACAAACTGCCCCGGCGCGTAGACCAAGGGCGCGTGGATCTCGTCGGACACGACCGTCGCTCCGTGTTGTGCGACCACCGCGGCGAGAGACTCGAGCTCCGTGCGCGTGTGAAGCGTTCCGCCTGGGTTATGCGGATTGCACAGGAGCACGGCAACGGCGGGCGCCCCGCCGAGCTTGGCGGTTCCCAGTGCCGCGTCGATGCTGTCGGCATCGAGCCGCAGGTCATCGGTGAGGCGCGCCTCGACCACGGTGAGGCCTGCCTCGCGCAGGTACGAGAAGAACGGCGGATACACAGGGGACGTGACGACGACGGTGCCGCCGCGGCCGGCCGCGAGGAGAAGTGCGTCGGTGTAGCCGGTGATGACATCCGCGACGCCGCGCACCGATTTCTCCTCGAGCGTGGGCCAGTCCCAGCGCTTTGAGGCGAAGTCGACGAACGATTCGACATAGGGGGTGGAACCCGGGTAGCCCGTGTCGCCTTCACGGACCGCGCGTTCGAGGGCCTCCCTGATGGGATCCGCGAGGTCGACGTCCATCTCGGCAACCCACATCGGCAGCACGTCGGGGGCGAAGTAGTGCCACTTCGCAGAGGTCCGTTCCTTGAGCCGTGCGAAGGGGACCTGGGTGAGGGGGTTCGGATGAGCCATGCGTTCAGTTTGGCACGCGCCGAGGATCCGTTAGTTGTGTGCCTCGTCCGCGGGGGACTCGTCGGAGAAGGCGTAGTCGCGCCAGCTGGCATATTGCTGCGGCGTATCGACGCGATCGGCGCGGAACTGAGGCGACGTACGGGGGGTTGCCTGGGTGGGCTCTGGGTCGGGCAAGGGGGTCCTCTCGTCGGTGCCGTTTGTGACGGCATCGGCGGCAGGCGTGGCGGCGTTCCGGGTCTGGGCGCGCGCCAGCGGGCCAATGTTTGTTGGGTGAGGCAACAATATTACGGCCTCTCAGGCGGATGCGCGAGTCGAAAAGGTGTGACGTACGTCACACCCCAGGCTCCCCGGGCGCGTCGCCAGTGCCGTGATCCGTGGGCCGAACCCTTAACGCGAGGCGATGCTCGCGAGCAGCTCGTCGTAGCGGTCGGAGGACTCGGCCATCCGCTCGATCGTGCCGAGGTGCAGCGCACCCGTTCGGGCATGGTCGTCCGGATACAGGTGAGTGGACACCACCAAGGTTCCCTGGGGAATCCGATGGAAGTCGGTCGTCAACACGGTCGGTACGTCGGGGAATAGCTCTGAAATGAAAACCTGGACCGTGCGGCGCAGCGGGATGACCTCGGTGAAGGTTCCATAGAACGAGAACTCATTGCCCTCGGGATCGCGCTGGGAGATTCGCCAGTGGCCGTCCTTGACGGGGTTGATCTCGACAATGGGATTGACGTAGCCCTGGGGCCGCCACCACTGCCCCACATAGAGGGCCTCGAAGCGCACCGTCCATGCCTTTTCGAGCGGGTGCCCCAGGTACTCGCTCATCACGATCGCGGGGATATCGGCGGGCAAAGCGAATTCTCGCTTCATTTCGCCATCCTCTCGGTTCCGCCCGAGTTTAGTCCTGGCGCTTGATCGAGTCGATCAATATCCCGAATTGGGGTCGGCAATCGTCGCAATAGCAACGATTCCTACAAATAGCACGCCAAATCCAATCATGACCCAACCGACAATGACCCCCGCTAGGGCGAGGCCCCTGTTGTTTGCCTCGCCGCGCTTGAAGGCAGCGAGCCCGAGGTGGCCAAAGATCACCCCTGGAATCGCGGTGATGCCGAAGATGGGTGTGACCGCCGAGAGGATGAGAGACAAGATGCCCATCCAGTTCTTGGGATACGCGCTCGGGGCGTGCGTGGGCGCATACCCGTAGCCGGCGGGAGGAGGCGGGGGATAAGCGACGGCGGGAGGAGGCGGGGGATAAGCGACGGCGGGAGGAGGCGGGTACTGCGCCGGAGGCGGTTGCTGAGCGTTGCCACGCGGCGGCGGGACCTGGGCGTAAGCCCCAGGCGGAAGCGGGACCCGCGCGTCATCGGCGGCGATCGGCTGCGGCGTGTAGGTGGGGGCTCCGTGTAGGTGCGGGGCGGCGGAACAGGGCTGCCCTGCCACTGAGGCGCTTGCGGGACCGACGGTGCGGGGCTCGCGAACGGGTCATCGAAACGGTCATCGCTCATGGGTTTTCCTCACTCAAAGTGACTGTATCGGACGTCGAATTGGGCCGGCGGCTCGCCACATACGCCATGAATGCGACGGCGGCACGCGCGGGCGCCGCGGCATCGACCGTGAGGAAAAGGGAAGGTTCGGTGAGTTCCAGTTCGAGCACCACGGGCCCCGTGCTGGTGGGCAGTAGGTCGACGCGCGCATACGCGATAGCGCGGCCTCCTTCGACGAGCGATGGAAGCGCGGTGACGACCGCGTCGGCGAGGGCGCGTTCGGCGGCGGTAGCCGTCGCGGCCATGATCTCTTCGTCCGCGTAGAGCCCCGTGCTCCACGCCATCGAACGGGACAGAATCGGGGCCTTGCGGGCTGCATGGGAGAACTTGCCGTTCACGTACACGAGCGCCGTTTCGCCCGCAGAGTCGACCTTGTCGAGGTAGGGCTGGATCATCGCCACCTTGCCAGCGGCATGCAGGCTTGAGACATGCCGCAGCGCGGCCCCGGCATCGTCCCTGATGAGGATCGCGCCCTTTGAACCCGCGCCCACCGTGGGCTTCACCACGATGCGTCCCGCGAGGGCGTCGTCGGGAACCTCGTCACCAGGGGCCACGTAGATCGTGGGAACAACGGCGAATCCGAGGTTCTCGAGGTCTGCGAGGTAGCGCTTGTCGGTATTCCAGCGGATCACCGACAGCGGGTTGACCAGCAGCGTGACGGCATCGACGCGCGCGGCCCACGCCAGGAAATCCTCGAGGCGGTCGGTGTAATTCCACGTCGAGCGCACGATCGCGGCGTCGTACGAAGCCCAGTCGACGGAGGGGTCCTCCCATGCGACTAGTTCCGAGCCTGGCATGAGCGGAAGCAGCAGTTCCTCATCAACGTCCGGCTCGATCATGTCGCGGGACGTCACCAAGGCGATGCGTGGGCTCATGAGCGTCACAGTAGCGGCGTGCGGTCCTTACGTTCGCCATACGACCTCCCCCATAGCGTCGTCGCTAGATGCTCGACTAGGGAAGGACACTTCACGTGCTCAACAGGACGATGGCGATGGTCAGTGTGACGGGGCTCGCCCTGGTACTCGGCGGATGCACCAGCGGAAGCGATGACTCCGGTATCGCGAAGGTGGGAGACGTCAACAGCACGGCGACTCGGGCGGCGGCCGCCTCCGGCACCGACGAGGAGCAGGCCCTCGCCTTCGCGCAGTGCATGCGCGACAACGGCGTTGACTTCCCAGACCCCACCGTGAACGCGGATGGCAGCCCCGATTTCGCGGGCGCCTTTGGCCGCGGCCAAGATGGCGGATTTGACCCGAACGACACGAGCTTCCAGGACGCCATGACCGCGTGCGGCGACCTCATGGACGGGCTCCAAATCGGCCCTGGCTCTGGCAACTTTGACACGGACACGATCAGCGAGGCCATGTACTCCTACACGCAGTGCCTGCGCGACGAGGGCCTCGACGTGGGAGACATCACGCTTGACTCGATGCGGCCAGGCGGCGGCCCAGGTGCGGGCACGGGTGACGCGACGGATGCCACACAGCCCACTGCCGCTCCCGGAGGTGACCGACCGGACGCACCAGCGGCGGGCGAGAGGGGCCCCGGCGCGAACACGTCCGACCGCTTCGCCGAACAACTAGGTCAAGACGCCACGGACCCTGCCTGGATTGCGGCGAACGAGACGTGCCAGCCCGTGCTCACGGAAGCCATGACCTCCGCGGGAGTCGGCGGACAGGGAACCGGCGCGTGATCGCGACGGTCGTCCCCGAGTCCGACGAGGCACCGATCGCGGGGCCCAGCCTTGAAGAGGTGGCCGCGCTCGTGGGTGGTCAGCGCACGAAGGTGCGCAGGACCGCCGTCATCGCGGGTGTCGTGGGAATCGCCCTAGGCGCGGGCGGTGTGGGCGCGGCGTCGCTGCTCGGCGGCTCAGACGCGACCGACATCCGCACCTCGGTGGCGCTGTCCACCGTGGCGGCTGAGTCGCGAGACGTTGACCTCTACACCGAATACGCGGGGACGCTCGGCTACGGAGATGCCGCTGGCATCGTGACCCGCGGCGCCGGAGTGCTCACGGGGGTTCCGGCGACGGGTTCGGACCTCGTGCGTGGGCAGTCGGCATTCTCAATCGACGAGGAACCGGTCGCACTCCTGTACGGCGACCTCCCCGCGTGGCGCTCGCTTTCGACGTCCTCGGACGACGGGCCCGACGTGCTCCAGCTCGAACTCAACCTCGCGGCGCTCGGCTACGGAGCCGACCTGACGGTCGACCAGACCTTCACCTCCGTCACGGCGGCCGCCCTCGAGGCGTTCGAAACCGACCTGGGTCAGTCCGATCCAGATGGTGTTCTCGACCCGGGCGAGGTGGTGTTCTCATCGGGCCCCATCAGGGTCGACGACGTGCTCACGCGCGGCACGACGGTCTCCGCGGGCACGAGCGTCATCACCGCGGCGCTGCTGGAGAAGGCGACCGACAGCGTCGCCGACGACGTCGTCACCACCGCGAGTGCGCCCACCCAAGCGGTCACGTTCACGATCGCGTCGAGCGACCAGGGCGCGTTTGCCGTGGGTGACGCCGTGACGGTGGTGCTCGCGGACGACCGCCTCGCCGACGGCGTGGTGAGCACGCTCAGCGACACCCCGCGCCGCAACGGCTCGGGTGCGAGCGCGGATCTGGTGCTCGACGCGACGATTTCGATCACCACGGTGCCCGATGGCGGGCTCATCGAGGGCGCCGCGACCGTGAGGATTACGGATCAGGTCAAGAACGGCCTCACGATGGTCCCCGTGCGAGCGCTGGTCGCTCTCGAGGGCGGAGGCTATGCGGTCTCCGTTGTTGACGATGCGGGTGTGAGTCACTATGCGCCCATCGAGACGGGACTCTTTCAGGACGGCTGGGTCGAGATCACGGGCGACGTCACGCCTGGCGACCTCGTCGAGGTGCCTGCATGACCGCCGTTCTCCAACTTGAGGACGTCGTCAAGTCCTATGCGGGGCACCCCCCTGTGCATGCGCTCGACGGAGTGAGCCTCACTGTCAAAAAGGGGGAGCTCGTGGGCATCGTCGGCCCATCCGGGTCAGGGAAATCCACGCTTCTTCACATCATCGGAACGCTCGATAGGCCCACCTCGGGCACCGTGACGATCGGCGGTCACGTCGTGTCGACGATGTCCGATAGGCGACTCTCGGCCGCGAGGTCGAGCCTCATCGGCTTCGTGTTCCAGCAGTTTCACCTTGTGCCGTCGATGACCGCTTTGGACAATGTGGCCACGGGCCTTCTGTATACGGGTGCGGACCTCACGGAGCGGCGTTTCAGGGCCTTTGAGGCGCTCCAGCGCGTGGGCCTTGCCCATCGCATCACGCACCTGCCCACCGAGCTCTCGGGCGGCGAGCGGCAGCGCGTCGCGATTGCGCGCGCGCTCGTCAACAAGCCCGCGATCATCCTGGCCGACGAGCCCACGGGAAACCTCGACTCTCGCACGGGCCAACAGATCATGTCTCTCTTTCACGACCTGCACGCTCAGGGCGCCACGATCCTCGTCATCACCCACGACCGCGAACTCGCCGAAGAGCTGCCGCGCCAGGTTCATATCAGGGACGGCAAACTCGAATCGGATAGCGCCATGGAGGAGGTCGCATGAGCGCCGTAGTCGTTCATGACGAGGCGCAGTCAAATGATGCTGCGCAGTCTGACGATGGTGCCCAGCCCGTTGACCTCGGCCGCAGCAGGGTGCGCCTCGCAGACCTCGCGGCTGTTGCCGCGTCCGCGATGGGTTCCCGGCGCATGCGCACGCTCCTTTCGGCGCTCGGCGTCACGATCGGCATTGCGTCGATGGTGGCGGTGCTCGGCCTGTCCGAGTCGAGCCGCGCCGATCTCCAGACCCAGATCGAAAAGCTGGGCACCAACCTGCTCACGCTGCAGGCCGGCTCCGGCTTTGGCGCTGGTGACGCGACGCTGCCGGTCGACGTGACGTCGGCCATTGCCCGCATCGGCCCCATCGAGAACGTCACCGGCGTGGTCACCCTCTCGGACACGGTCCTGCGCAACACAGAGGTCAACGCCGATGCCACGGGCGGGGTCCAGGCGGTCGCGGCCGACCTCAACCTGCTCGACACGTTGAATTCGTCGGTTGCTGACGGCGCCTGGCTCAACGAGGCCACGTCGGACTACCCGGCGGTAGTCCTGGGCTCGACGGCGGCGGAACGCCTGGGCGTCACCACCGCAGCCGACGGCCAGCAGATCCTCATCGGCGGCAAGCGCTTCACCGTCGTCGGAATCCTGAACCCCTTCCCTCTCGCGGCGGATCTCGATCGCTCGGCGATCATCGGCACGCAGGCAGCGGCCGACTACTTGGGCGCCGACCTGTCGCCAAGCACCGTGTACGTCACCACGGTTCCCGCCTTTGTCGAGGACGTGCGTTCGGTCCTTGGTGCCACGGCCGATCCGGAAAACCCCGAGGAGGTCGAGGTGACGCGGCCGTCCGACGCCCTCGAGGCCCAGAACGCCGCGAACAACGCCTTCACCGCGCTCTTCCTCGGTCTGGGCGCCGTCGCGCTGCTCGTGGGAGGCGTCGGCATTGCCAACGTCATGATCATGGGAGTGGTCGAGCGCAGGGCCGAGATCGGCCTGCGCAGGGCCCTCGGTGCCACGCGCGGCCACATCCGTGATCAGTTCCTGATCGAGTCACTCATGCTTGCGGGCCTGGGTGGCGTGGCCGGAGTGGGCTTGGGGTCTCTCGCGACCTTCGCGTATGCGACCACGCAGGGATGGAACACCGTCATCCCGGCGATCGCGCTCGCGGGCGGCTTGGGAGGCGCGCTCATTATCGGCGCCATCGCAGGGCTGTATCCCGCGATGCGCGCCGCGGCACTTTCGCCCACCGAAGCCTTGAGGAGCTGACATGACCAAAAAAACATCGGTGCGCGCGTGGGCGCTCGTCGCCGCGATCGGGGTGGTGGCTCTCACGGGAGCCGCCGTCGCGAATGCCGCGGCGACCAGTTCGACGGGCGACACGTCGGCCGTCACCAAGGGCGATCTCACCGAGAACCTGTCGTGGACAGGCGAGCTTGCATATGCCAACGCGACCTCGCTCACCTATAAGAGCGGCCAGTCCGACTCGGGGGGCCCGACGGCCTCGACAGCCTCGACGGGTGGTCTCGCGTCGGCGTCGATCGCGTCCAAGGTGAGCACCTTCACGGCAGCGCTCACGGCCATCGCCCCGTCTGCCACCGCGTCGCCCACGCCCACCGCGTCGCCCACACCCACTGCGTCGCCGACACCTACCGCGTCGCCCAAGCCCACGGCGTCGCCTACGCCCACGGCGTCGCCGCCGCCCACCCAGTCGCCCAGGCCCGGTGGCACGACTATGTGTCCGTGTGTCGACCAGTCTCAGAGTGCTCCGACCGTGTCGCTGGGGGGTTCGTCGCCGTCAACCTCGTCGTCCTCAAGTTCGGCGTCGTCGACAGGTGCCGCGAGCGTCGCGGCCAGCGTGGGCCTCGTGACATGGCTGCCCGCGGCGGGCTCGGTCGTGTCAAATGGCGAGGCGATGTATCGCGTCGACAACACACCGGTGATCCTTCTCGAAGGGGCGGCGACGCTGTATCGCGACCTCGCGAGCGGCGACACGGGCGACGATGTTCAGGCACTTGAGACGGCCCTCGACGCTCTTGGGTACGGCACCGACATGACGGTCGATCAGACGTTCACGTCGGTCACCGCAGCGGCGCTCAAGGACTTCCAGGAGGCCGTGGGCATCGACGCGACGGGGACGCTCGACCGCACGACCGCGGTGATGCATGACGGCCCAGTCGTGGTGAGCACTCTCGTCGTCGCAGTGGGAGACGAAGCCGCCTCGGGCACGGAGATTCTCGTGATGGCCGATCCGTCGAGGGACGTCGCTCTCTCGCTCGATCCATCCCAACTCACGTCGATTGCCGTGGGCGACACGGTCACCGTCAAGCTCCTCGATGGGAGCGCGGCCGATGCGACGGTGTCCTCGATCGCGGCGGCCCCATCTGCGGACGGCACGTTCGCGCTCGTCGCGCACCTCGACCCGAGCGTTGACGTGGCGGGCGATCACTTCACTGTCACGGTTTCGTATGCACGAGCTCTTGCCACGGATGCGCTCTTAATCGACCCGTATTCGCTCATTCTGCTCGAGGGCAACCGCACCGTGGTACGCGTGCTGAGGGGTGACGACGTGGTCGATGTTGAGGTCACGGTGATCGCCACCGCGGGCCGCAGCACGGCCATTGCGAGCGCGGACCTCCGCGAGGGCGACACTATTGAGTCCTAACGGACCGACGCGAAGGGAGGTGCGGCCATGAGGATATTGGTCGTGGAGGACCACGCGGTGCTCGCGCGCGAGGTCGCGACGGGGCTGCGTCGTGACGGATGCGCGGTCGATATTGCGCGCGACGGTGCCGAGGCGCTCGAGAAGACGTCGATCAACGATTACGACGTCGTGGTGCTCGATAGGGACCTCCCCAAGGTTCATGGCGACGACGTGTGTCGCCAGTTGGTGGCCCAGCCGGAGGGCCCGCGCGTCATCATGTTGACCGCGGCGGGATCTCTTGGCGACATCGTCGACGGGTTTGGTCTAGGTGCGGACGACTACCTGTCGAAGCCGTTCGCGATGGCTGAGCTCAGCGCGCGGGTGCGCACGCTCGCGAGACGGTCTGGCCCGGCGCCGCGGCCCGCGGTCACCGTGGGAGACCTCGAGATCAGGCACGACGAGCGCAGGGTCGTGAGATCGGGCAGGTCCATCACGCTCTCACCCAAGGAGTTCGGGGTGCTTGAGGTGCTCGCGGCGCGGCCGGGAGCGGTGATTTCCGCCGAGACGCTGCTCGAAAAGGTGTGGGACGAATACGCCGATCCCCTCACGAACGCGGTGCGGGTCACGATGGTGACGCTGCGTCGCAAGCTGGGAGACCCGAGCCCCATCGGCACGGTCAAGGGCGTCGGCTATGTGCTGAGAGACGCCGAGGAGGCATCATGAGAATCACCATCCGCGTTCGCCTCACGGTGCTCTTTGCGGCGCTCTTCGTGTTGCTCGCTGCGGTGCTCGTGGGCACGTCATATGCGTTCGTAGCGCGTGCCACCACACCCGAGGCGCAGGCCGCCGAACGCGTCCATGCCCTTGAGGAGGCGCTTGCGGACCAGGGCATCGAGGTGAACATCGCCTCGCGGCTTGGACCGCCAGACGATGGGCTTGACCACGCCAATTTCCCAGGCGGCAGGAACTCAAGTCCGGTCGCTGAGACCCTGCGCCAAATCGAGGACCAGGCCAGGGCAAACGTGTTGCAGGACCTGCTGACGCGTTCACTGATCGCGTTCGCGATTTCGGCGGTCATCGCGGTGGGTCTCGCGTATTGGCTTGCCGGGCGCGTGCTGCGCCCCGTAGACGAGATTGCGCGCGCGGCCAATTCCCTGTCCGAGACGACGCTCGACAGACGGCTCCCCAATGACGGGCCTCCCGATGAATTTGGCAGGCTCAAAACGGCCTTCAACGGGATGTTGGGGCGCCTCGAGGGCTCGTTCGAGTCCCGGCAGCGCTTCGCATCGGACGCCTCTCATGAGCTGCGCACGCCGCTCGCGGTGATGCAGGCGTCGGCCGACAACGTGCTCGCATCGCCGCGCCCGACCAAGCAGGCGCGCGAGCTTGCCGAGGAGGTGCGCACCCAGGTGCTGCGATCGGACTCGCTCATGGAGTCGCTCCTCACGCTCTCCCGCGCGGACGACGTGACCCACACACGCGAGCCAGTCGACCTGGCCGACGTGGCGGCCCACGTGGTCACGGAGAGCGAACCGCGCGCGACAGCGGCGGGGATCAGGCTGGATCTCGATGTCGAGGACGCGCCTGTCGTGGCGGACCCGATCCTCATGGAGCGCATGCTCGCCAACCTGGTCGATAACGCCGTGAGATACAACGTCGAGAACGACGGCTGGGTGACTTGTGTGGTGCGCACCCTCGACGGCGCAGCCACCGTGGAGGTGGCCAATGCCGGCCCGCTGGTCGACGCGGCCGATGTCGATCGACTCTTCGAGCGCTTTCGCCGCGGTGACCAGAGGTCGGAGGTCAGTGGTCATGGGCTCGGCCTCCCCATCGTCTCGCGCGTGGTAGACGTACACGGCGGCACTGTGGTCGCCGTCCCTCGCGCCGAGGGAGGGTTGGTGGTGACGGTGACGCTCCCCGGCGTCAACTAGTCGCGGCCGAATCGAGACCTCTGTCCACCTTCTCTTGAATTTCCCTTGGCTATTCTGGGGTCATCAGAGGGGATCCACTATGGACATCAACGAATCCGCACACCCGTCCACAGGAGCGACGCCGCCCGAACAGGGCGCCACGGGGTATGCGTTGTATGCCCCCGACGCGGGGCGACCGCAGCAGACTCCATGGTTTCGCAAGACCTGGGTGCTAGTGACGGCCGCGGCGGTGGTGGTCATCGGTGTGGGTGCCGCGATCCTCTTGGCGACGCGCGGCGGCGGAGACGCCATTGGTGCGCCCGTCACGGCGACGCCGACGCCGTTGTCCGAGTCCGCAAGCCCCTCTCCTTCGGCCGTTCCCTTCTCACTTCTCGACGACGGCATCGCCGACGGCGAGTACCCTGACGCCGCACCAAGCCCGGGCGACGTGTACCCAGCGGCGCTCGCCATGGAGGACTGGGTGTGGGACAAGGTGGGACCCATGTGGACCCTCGTGTCCGTGAGCCCCATCGACAGGAACCAGAACGAGTCATCGACGGCCGTGATTTACCTCGCGAGCCCCGAGGGAGTGCTCTTTGACCTCGTCCACGTCCGCGAGCCCGCGGGGCCCGTGCGGGTCGTCAGTTGGATCGAAGATCGCAAACAGGCGCGGATCGAGACCACCGCGATCTATGACGATGGCGCGACCACCGGAGAGCTTGTTGATCTCGTGACAGGTTCGGTCACGGCTGAGTCGTTCCCGATGTCGACGGGCACCTCCGCAGGCGAGAGGAGTGTGGGGACGAACACGGAAAACACCGAGCTGTGGATCGCGACAGACAAGGCCTACGCCGAGTCTCGCTTTGAATGGTGGAGCGCCGATTTGGGATGGCAACGCGTCGCTGAAGACGCGGACCTCGTGCCTTGGGTCGTCGAGACTTCACCCACCGGCAACGTCGCTGTCGCCGAGATCTATGACGCGAGCGCTTCGGGGTTCGCGAGCCCTCGATCGGGCGTACCCGGACAACCGAATCTCGTGGTCCTTGATTTTCACACTCGGTCGACATCAGTCGTGAGCCCTGTCTATGAAATGTCAGGCGGATGGTGCAACCTCGCCGCCGTCACGCGCGAGGGGGATCCGGTGTTGGGGTGCTATCCCGCCGATTACTCCTCGTATGGCTACTACATCGCGAAGGACGGCGAACGCCTTGCCGAGACGGACGCGTCGAATCTCGCACTCGCATTCGCCATCACAAGTCAGCAGTCGGTGGTCGATCCGGTGAGCGGGCTGGAGTTCGTTTCGCGTACCGATGACTCGGCGGCATACGAGGTCAAGATGGACGTGGACGGCACCTCGACGACGCTTCTTGCGGCGGGCAACCAGCTGCCATTCACGGGCATTCCCAGTCCGCGCACCACGGTCGCGGCGCCGGGAGTGATCCTGGTGCGCGGCGGCGGCGTCTGTGCACTTGTCGATACCGAAAACACCGTCGTCTCTCTCCCCGTCTCGCTCGATATCGACGGCCAGATCAACTGTGTCGGCTATGGCCTTGGCGGAGACACCCCTTTGCCGTTCTCCTATTACGACTAACGCGGTGAGGCGCTCGGGCGGGTTCCGAAACCCCAACCAAACCGCTCGCCGCGGAGTTTCCTCTATGGAACGGCAATTGAGGGGGCGATAGTGGCAGGGGCGTGGGAGCAAGTGGCGACCGAATTGATCGAGACGCGCTACGGCGCGCTCGTGGGGTACGCGACGATGCTCACTGGCTCGCGCGCCGATGCCGAAGACGTGGTTCACGACGCGCTCGTGGCCGTCTTCGGCAAACGCCGCAATTTCGCCAACGTGGGGGCCGCCGAGGGCTATGTGCGCAGAGCGATCGCGAACAAGTTCTTGGACAAGGCTCGCAAAGGCGGTCGCGAAAGGCTCGCGGTGCGTCGAGTCGCGCTCGACAGCGAAGAGACCGTAGCCGGGCCAGAGTCCGCAGCGCTTGACCGCGCGTCGATCGACGCCGCGATGTCCCAGCTCACACCGCAAGAGCGCGCCTGCGTGGCCGTGCGGTACATGGATCAGCTGTCGACCAGGGAAGCCGCCGCCGCGTTGGGCCTGTCTGAAGGGGCGGTCAAGAGGTACGTCTACGACGGCCTTCGCAAGCTCAGCGCGGCCATGAGGCTCGACATCGGCGCAGCGGACCCAGAATGGTCGGCCGTAAGCCTCAAGAAGGAAAGCTCATCATGAGCGACGAACTCTCGCGCCGTCTCGAGCAGGCAGCCAGTGCGCACGGCAGGGCCGCGGCCAACGAGGTCGACGTCTCGGTGCTCGCCGCGTCGGTTGTTGGCAAGGCCAGGCGCCGCCGCCGTGTCACGGGCCTCGCGACGGTTGCCGGCGCGTTCGTCGGCATCGCCGCATTCGCGGGCGGATCGTTCGCCGTCGTGGACTCGATGCGCGCCGATGTGAATCCGGGAACACACCGCGACGTGTCCACCGTCGACATGTCGCAGGCACCTACGGCTCCCGAATCGGCGATTCCTTCGCCCCCACCGAACGCGATTATCGCGGAGTATCCGCCCGTCGCGGCATCGCGCGGCGAGGGCTTTCCCGAGGCGTATGAGATGCGGGACTGGGTGTGGGACTACGTCAGCGAGGGCTGGACGGTTCAGTCGTATTCGGCGAGCGAGGACCTCTCCGTGGACAAGCCGGCTATGGTTCCCGATGCGGTGATCTATTTGGTCGACCCCGACGGTGTCGCCTTTGAGCTCTTTGAGCTCGCCCCCGAACACTCGGTAGGGGCTCGCGTGGTGTCGTGGCAAGAGAACGAGCGGACGGCGCACCTCGTGTGGGCGGGTGACTCGACCGGTGTGGCGCCTGGCGGAGCCGTGGTGGACCTTGAGAACGGAGCGGTCAAGCCTCTCGTCTTCGCGACCCCGTGGGGGGAGTCGAGTACCGTCGCGCCGCTCGCGGTGTCGGCCGCAGGGAACGAATTGTGGGAGGCCTGGCTTGGAACCCACCAGCGCTTCTATCGCTTTGCGGAGGCCGATGGTTGGGCCGTTGCGTCGATCAACGACCTTGAGGGTCTCAGCGACCGTACGGCCGACGGGCGATGGGACACAGCCATGCTTGTGGACGATTCGAGGCTCGCGACAAGGCCCGACTCGGGGGCGGTGCTCTTGGAATACAGGCCCTCGCGGAATGGGCCGCTCGAGGACGCCAAGGTCTACCGCGTCGACACCGACACCTTGGTGGAGGTGAACGTGGGTTTCTCCTTCCCCATCGGGCCGGAGGTGGTGTGCACGACGGCTGAGTGGTTGGCCGATGCGGCGCTCACGTACGACTGCGGTGACCAACAGGCCACGTTCCCTTATCCCGCATTTCCCGAGACGGTCGCTGGCGCCTCATATGGCGAGGCGATCGTCGCGGATTCGGAGTGGGCCGTGCTCAACACCAGCCGCGTGGGGTTCCGCGAGGCTACATCGGTGTCGTACCTGGTTTCGCCCCAGTTAGCCAATAAATAGCGACTTCGCGCGTGAGATCGCGCTAGACCACTGGAATCATCGGCGGCTGTTCGCCGTGTGCGCCGCCTGGCGGCGGCGTCACGTCGGGCCTTCCCGCGGCTGCGGCCGCAAGGGTGTCGCGCCTGATCCACCAGATGCCCGCGAGCGCGAGCACCGCGACGGCGATCGACGAATACGCCATGACGTGTAAGCCCGCGCGATAGCCCTCGGCGTCGATGAGGCGGCCGCTCATCCAACCTCCGAAGGCGACGCCGGCCCCGAGGCCGATGCGCAGCCATGACATGCCCTCGATCAGCTGGTCCTGCCGCACGAGCCGCTGAGTGACCGAGTCCTGGACAGTGATCGAGGGGGCGATCGTCATGCCCACCACGAAACCGGCCGCCGCGAAGGTCCAGAACGTGGGCATCTGCGCGAGGATGCTGAATCCCACGGCGAACAGTAGCGAGCTGATCAGGAGCCGCTTCCACAGCGGCGTGCGCCACTTGCGTGCCCCGTACAGCAGGCCGCCCAAGAATGACCCTGCGGAGATAATGCCAAGCACGAGGCCACCCGCGCCGCCCATGCCCTCTTCCTTGGCGAACGCGACCGTCGAGATGTCGAGCGCGCCGAACATCGAGCCCACACCCAGTGCGATCACCGCCGCCGCGATGACGCCTGCTGGAACGTGGCGCCCCAGGCCCTTGCCGCCCACCTCGCGCACGGGCGGCTCGGTGGTGCGTTCCCGCAGTAAGAGCGTGATCCCCACCACGTTGGCCACCGCGGCGATGATCAGACCTGATGCCGGATGCACCGCGTAGGCCATCACTGTGGCGACGGTCGGACCCGCGACAAAGAGCACTTCATCGAAGGCTCCCTCGAGTGAGAAGGCCGTGTGAATCTGATCGTCGCTGTCGAGGATATGGGCCCAGCGTGCGCGCGTGAGTGAACCGAGGGGACCGGAAATCGAAGACACGCCAGCACCGATCCACAGCAGCCATTCGGGGCCGTGCATCATCGCCGTGGTCACGAGAAGAGCAATGCCCGCGACGAAAAGCACTGACAACGGGATCATCGCGCGCTGGCCCTTGCGGTCGATGAGCCGCGCGGTGGGGAGCGTCTGGAGCGCCCACACCGCGACGCCGACGGCGGCCACTCGCCCCGCGATCTCCCACTTGCCGTACTGAATCTGCACCATCAATGTGGTGGCGATGCCCACGGTGGACATCGGCAGGCGCGCGAGCAGCCCCGCTAAAGCGAACTGGCGCGTGCCTGGACGGTCGAGGAGCGCGCGATAGGTAGTGGAGGGCACGGGAGTAATGATCTCATTGCCGCGCGGGCGACTACGTGACGTCCGGTGGGGAGCCTGGGCCTGTTCCCGTGGCCGCATCCGCATCGATGGGTAGCAGGTTGTTGAGACGCTGCTTGCGCTTGTCTTGCCAAATGAGGAAGGCCGCGCCGCCAATGATCACCACGGCAATCGCGCCGATGCCCACCCAGCGGAGGATCGGGCCCCACGCTATGCCGTCGGTGGCCTGGCCCTTGATGACGATCTCGTCGGGAGTGAAGAGGTCCTCAATCCCCAACACCACCTTCTTGCCGTCGACCTGTCCCGCGGTCGCGGACTTCACGGGACCGGGGAATTCCAGGCTGATAGAGAAGTCGATCGAGCTGGAAATGAGGCCGATCGAGCCGCCGCCCTGCACCTGCGAAAGGTCCCTGGCGGGGTCGGCGGGGATCGTCACCACATAGGTGTCTCCGTCACGCGTCACCGTCATGGGCGTGCTGAGGCCGCTCGCTATTGTCGAGGCACCCTCCGACGCGGCGGCGTTGAACTCGTCGAGCGTGAGGTCGCGAGCGACGATGTGCACGCCCTTGCGATCGTCTTCCGTATAGTCCTCGACGGTCACCTTGCTCGGGTCGATCCCGGGGAAGGCCTCCGCCGCGGAGCCGAGCAGAGATGCGGCTGTGAGGTCGTTGAGGTCGATCCCCAACTGGCTCGCCGCATCGGCATTGAGGGCAAGGATCGTGTCTTGCGTCACGGTGTTGTCCGGGCTAAAGCTGTTGACGGATGTGAACCGCACGCAGCCGGCCAATGCGGCCACCGCAACTACGGTGACCGCGACACGAGCGACCGTTCGGATCACGACTTCGAGTTCTCCTCAGGAGTCTCGTCGGCGGCTGCGGGGGGAGCGGCGGGCGCCTTGGGCTTCCTGGGGGCCCTGGGGGCCTTGGGCGCGGGAGCGGCGTCCGCCACGGGAGCGTCAGCAACGGGGGCGTCAGCAACGGGGGCGTCAGCAACGGGGGCGTCAGCAACGGGGGCGTCGGCCACAGGAGCGTCCGCGATGCCGTCAACGGGGGCGTCGGCTACGGGAGCCGCATCGGCCGCAGGCGTTGACGAGCCGCGCTTGCGCGTCGCGAGAAATACGACAACAGCCGCGCCGATGAGGAGGAGCGCGATGGCTCCTCCGACCAGCAGGGCCGTGGGAAGCCCCGATGAGCCCGCGGAGGCCTTGCCCTCGGCGTGGATCGCCTCGGTGGCGGAGAACAGGTTCCACGTCACCGTGGTGCCGTCGACGGTGCCGTTGGTGTCGGTGACTTCGCCTGGGAACGTGATTGACAGCTTCGACTCGGCGCCGGGGGGCAACTGGTCGAGATCTTCCTGGGTCATGGGTGCATCGGGACCCTGAACCACGTAGTTGTCGCCCTCGTGCGTGATGGTGAAGATGTCGGACAGGTCGGCAAGTTCATCGATCGGCACGGAATCGAAGGAGTAGGACTTGCCCACCCAGTCGCCCTCCGCGTAGTCCTTCTCGACGAACGCCGAGCCGAACGGGGACTCGCCAAAGAGCTGCGTGAGCGCCTCGTCGTCGCTTGCGACGCCCATCTCCTCGCCAACGCCCGTTTGGACGGCGAGGACAACTGAACCCGAGGCCGTGTCATCCGGCGCGAGCGTCATGTCAACGTTGTAGCGGATGCATCCGCTGAGGGCGACGACGGTCACAAAGGCGAGCACGGTGGCTCTTGCGAGGCGATTCATGGCATTTACCCTGCCACACGCCGTCCCTGCCCGCTAACGGAAGCGACGGGCAATTCTGCCGGAGAGCGCGTACGCGGCGGCGCCCAACGCGATCACCGCGAACATCACGTAGGCCATCGTGATAGCGGAATCGCGGGTGGGGATTGCGGAACCCCTCGCATCCAGGGTGGTGGGGCCATCGGAGAGGTTCCACGTCACGGTCTTGCCCTTGACCGTGCCGTTGGTCGAGGCGACGTCACCTGGAAACGCCACAGTGACCGTGAATTCGGAATCGTCAAGTTGGCCGATGTCGCCGGAGAGGGGCCCGTCTCCCGTGGAATCGGCTGCCGCCGCGGACGTCGTGGCGTTTGAGGGCCCCGAGACGACAAACTCGTCGCCCACGCGCTGGATTCCCCACGCGTCGGCGGTGGGGGCAAACGTCGCCAACGGCTCATCGGCGAACTTCACCACGATGCCCTTGTAGTCGTCGCCGCTGTAGTTGCCAATCTTCGCGTCGCTCAACACCTTGGCGGCCGGGTAGTCGGACCAGATCTCCTCGGACATGGCCCTGTCCGTCATGCCGTAATGGTCGCCGGTGCCCTCCTTGACGGCCACCACGAAGCTGCCCGACACGGTGTCGTCGTCGGAGAGCGTGAGGTCGGCGGAAAAGCGCAGGCAACCGGTGAGCGCAAGCGTGGCGAGCGTGGCCAGAACGGCGAGGCGCCAACGTGTCATACGCATGAGGGTGTCACGTGCGTGTCGGCGCCGACGGAGCGACACGGGTACGGGAGCGTGTCTGGCGTTTGAGTTACCGGCGAGGGGTCCGTGGTGCCATGCTGGAAGCTGAGCATCGTCGCCGATTCCGAGGAGCATCATGGCCGCCTCATCCGCCGCGTCCGGCGCGGTCAGGCCGATCATCGCCGGCTTCTACCCCGACCCGTCGGTCTGCAGGGTGGGCGAGGACTACTACCTCGCGAACTCGTCGTTCGAATACGTGCCAGGGGTGCCGCTGTGGCATAGCCGCGACCTGGTGACGTGGACCGAGGTGGGCAATGCCTTCGAAGCGGGAGTGCACCTCGCGGCGGGCTCGATCGGGCCGGGGCGCGGGGTGTTTGCGCCGACGCTGCGCCATCGCGGCGACACGTGGTACCTCATCACGACCCGCGTGGACCATGAGCCTCCCGGTCAGACTCTCGTCACCGCATCGAGCCCGGAGGGTCCCTGGTCGGCCCCCGTGATCCTCCCCGACATCGACGGCATCGACCCCGACCTCGCCTGGGACGACGAGGGCGTCGCGTTGGTTTCCTATTGCACGATGCGCAGCGACCTTTGGGGAATCGCCCAGGCGGCGGTCGACCTCGAGACAGGGCGTGCGCTCGAGGAGCCCCGCCTGATCTGGCAGGGCACGGGGATGGCGAACCCCGAAGGTCCCCACCTCTACCGCATCGGCGACTGGTGGTACCTGCTGATTGCCGAGGGTGGCACCGAGCGCGGCCACTCCGTGAGCGTCGCGCGTTCGCGCTCGCCGCGCGGGCCGTTTGAGGCGGCGCCTTCACACCCGATCCTGAGCCATCGGTCGACAACGCACCCCGTCCAGAACACGGGCCATGCGGACCTCGTTCAGGCGGCCGATGGCTCGTGGGCGCTGGTGTATTTGGGTGTGCGACCCGCGGGCTACACGCCCAGCTTTCACGTCAACGGCAGGGAGACGTTCATCGCGGGCATCGACTGGGTTGACGGCTGGCCGGTGGTGGATGAGGACCGCTTCAAGGTGCCCGCGCCCCCGCACGCCTTCGACGATGCGTTCGAGGGCCAGGCGCTCCATACGCGCTGGGTTTCGCCTGGCTTTGCTCCCGCGAGCGTGACGGAGCCCGCCGATGCCGGCGTGACCCTCGTGCATCGCGACGCGCCAAGCGCCGCGTGGTCTGGGCTCTATGTGCGCACCAGGGATCCGCGCTGGCAGGTGATTGCCGCAGTGGTTCCTGGCGACGGAATCGCGGGGGTGGGAGTCAGGCTGGACAACCGCCACTGGTGCGAGGTGAGGGTGGGCGACGGCGTCGCGCGCGCCGTGGCAAGAATCGGCCCGCTCAAACAGCAGCTGGGTGAATGCGCCGTCGTGCACGGGGAGGTCGAGGTGGCGATCAGGGCGATCGACTCGCTGACCGATGGGCCCGATGACCTCGAGCTGTCGGTGCGCGCGGGCGGCGAGGACAGCGTGATCGGTCGCATCGACGGCCGGTATCTGTCGACCGAGGTCGCGTCGGGGTTCACCGGCAGGGTTGTGGGCGTCAGGGCGGTGCGCGGGCGCGTGAGGCTCGCCTCGGTGAGCTACCAGCCCGCCGACTGAACCCGTTGTCGCGTCACTGCGCTGTCGTATCACTGCGCTGTCGTATCACTGCGCCGTGATCCGAACCCGCCATGTGACCCGGCGCCGCCCCCAACCGATGAAAGCGCCGTGACGTTCTAGTTCGACAACGCGTGAAGAAGGCAAGGTTTACCGTAGGCGGAGATCGGCGATAAGGAGTGGTGATGGTGGGGGGCTGGCAGAGCATCGCGACTGAGCTTGTTGAGACGCGCTATGGCGCGCTCGTCGGATACGCGACGATGCTGACAGGCTCGCTTCCCGACGCCGAAGACGCCGTTCATGATGCCCTGATGTCGACGTTCGGCAAGCGTCGCGACCTTCCCAATGTGGCCGCGGCCGAGGGCTATGTGAGGCGCGCGATCGCGACCAAGCATGTGGACGGCGCACGCAGGGTCGTGCGTGAACGCGCTGCGGTGCGGCGCATCGCGGCCCAACCCGATGAGGTGGTGGCCGGACCCGAGGGAGTCTGGGCCGACAGGTCTGCGGTGGAGTCGGCACTGATGCTTCTGAGCCCCAAGGAGCGTGCATGCGTGGTGGCACGCCATCTGAACCAATTGACCACCGCCGAGACCGCCGCATTCCTGGGAATCGCCGAGGGTTCCGTCAAACGCTATGTCTACGACGGGATGCACAAAATGGCGCAGGCCCTCGCTGTCGAGGGCGACGTCGACATTCTGGAGTGGACCTCAGTAAGCCCTAGGAAGGGTGGCGTGTCGTGAGCGAAGAGATCGGAAGGCAAATCGAGGACGCGGCCGCGGCGAGGAGCCGCGAGGCGGCGTCTCGCGTGGATCGCTCGCAGCTCGCGGACTTCATCGTGGCGGGAGCGACGCGGCGCCGGCGCGTGAGGGCCTTCGCGACGGGCGCTTTCGCCGTGGTGGCCGTGTTGGCCGTGGGAGGCGGAACCGTGGCGGCGATGTCCGCCTGGGGCCCCGACGCGGTCGCCCCCGCGACTCAAAGCGCGACGCCCACAGCGACCGCGACGGGGGAGTGGTCGACCTCGCCACCTCCTTCACCCACCGCCACCGCCCCCGCCGCAGACGGGGGATTGGACGGCATCGCCGACTATCCCGCGCTCGCTCGCGCACGCGGCGAGGGCTTCCCTGCCGCATATGTCATGGAGGACTGGGTGTGGGACCACGTCGGTCCGGGATGGTCACTCGAGAGCTACTCGCTGCGAATTGACCCCTACGTGGACCCGGATCAGGAAGTGCCGAACGCCGCCGTCTACCTGGCCAGTCCCGACGGTGCGACCTTCGAACTTGCCGTGCTCGATCGCGCGCAGTCGGCTGGCCTGCGAATT
>Ga0209100_1000066_pt1 | contig 135466 bp, 120 predicted proteins | sample lystaG_FD_185480 | JGI IMG/M metagenome (GOLD analysis project Ga0209100, IMG submission 185480) | Glacier valley bacterial and archeal communities from Borup Fiord, Nunavut, Canada, to study Microbial Dark Matter (Phase II) -... | ecosystem: Environmental > Aquatic > Freshwater > Ice >...
CGGGCACGAGCATCAAATAGTGGATGCTCGGAAAGGAAGAGAAAGTGCTGATTGCACAGCGTCCCACCTTGACCGAGAAGGTCATTTCGGACAACCGCTCGCAGTTCTCGCTCAAGCCGCTGGAGCCTGGCTTCGGTTACACGCTTGGCAACTCGCTGCGTCGCACGCTGCTTTCGTCGATCCCCGGCGCTGCCGTGACGAGCGTGCGTTTCGAGGGCGTTCTCCACGAGTTCACGACGATCGAGGGGGTCAAGGAGGATGTCACCGAGATCCTCTTGAACCTCAAGAACCTCGTGGTCTCCTCGGAGCACGACGAGCCCGTCATCATGTACCTGCGCAAGTCGGGTGCTGGTGCGGTCACCGCCGCGGATATCGCCCCTCCTGCCGGTGTGGAGATTCACAACCCCGACCTGCACGTCGCGACGCTCAACTCGAAGGCTAAGTTCGAAGTTGAGCTCACGGTCGAGCGCGGTCGTGGCTACGTGCCCGCAGCCCTCAACAAGAGCTATGACGCGGAGATCGGACAGATTCCTGTCGACTCGATCTACTCGCCAGTGCTCAAGGTGACGTACAAGGTTGAGGCCACTCGTGTGGCTCAGCGCACCGACTTCGACGAGCTGATCATCGATGTTGAAACCAAGTCTTCGATCTCCGCTCGCGACGCCGTCGCGTCGGCTGGCTCGACCCTGGTCGAGCTTTTCTCGCTCGCTCGTAGCCTCAACGAGGCCGCCGAGGGAATCGAGATCGGCCCGTCCGACACGGACGAGGCGCTCGAAGAGGACTACAACATGCCCATCGAGGACCTCAACCTGACGCAGCGTTCGTACAACTGCCTCAAGCGCGAGGGTATCCACACGGTCGGCGAGCTCACCGCTCGCTCCGAGACGGACCTCATGGACATCCGCAACTTCGGCCAGAAGTCGATCACCGAGGTGAAGGAAAAGCTCATCGAGCTTGGCTTCACCTTGAAGGACGGCGGTCATGAATTTGACCCGTCGGCCTCCGGTGTGTACTTCTCCGGCGGCGACGAGTAACAAGGAGAATCACAGAGCATGCCTACCCCCACCAAGGGCCCTCGTCTCGGCGGCGGACCTGCCCACGAACGCCACATGCTGGCAAACCTGGCGCAGTCGCTTTTCGAGCACGGCCGCATCACGACCACTGAGGCACGGGCACGACGCTTGCGCCCGTACGCCGACCGTTTGGTGACTTTTGCCAAGCGCGGCGACCTTGCCACGCGCCGTCGCGTCATGGGAATCATTTCGGACAAGGGCGTGGTTCACACGCTCTTCACCGAGATCGGCCCCGGATTCGCCGAGCGCGAGGGTGGTTACACCCGCATCGTCAAGATCAGCCCCCGCAAGGGTGACAACGCCCCCATGGCGGTGATCGAACTCGTTGAGTTCGGTACGCCCGCCAAGAAGGGCGTCGTCAAGGAGGCCACTAAGGCCGCTGCCAAGGCAGCGCCCAAGGCAAAGGCCCCCAAGGCTGAGGTCGTCGAGATTGACCCCGTCGAGGAGTCCGTGATCGAAGAGATCATCGACGAGACCGCCGCAGTCGAAGAGGCCCCCGAGGCCCCCAAGGCTGACGACAAGTAATTCGCGCCTTTACAGCGCACGAGGCGGGTCCACATGACTGAGCTGCATGGCAGCGAAGTGGTGAGGGCCCGCCTTGACTTGTCTTATGACGGCACCGAATTCAGCGGATGGGCCGTCCAGCCGAAGTTGCGCACGGTGCAGGGCGAGCTGGAGAGGGCACTGTGCACCGTGGTGCGCGGGCCAGGGGGCTCGCAGCTCGAGCCGTCCGACCTGCGCGTGACCGTAGCCGGGCGCACCGACGCGGGCGTCCACGCGCGTGGGCAGGTCGCCCATGTGGATCTCACCCGTGACTCGTGGCGTCGGCTGGGAGGGCGATCCATCCATGAACCCACCCAGGTGCTGCGCGAACGCCTCAGCGGTGTCCTTCCCCGCGACATCGTGATTCACTCGGCGACGCCCGCCGCACAGGGCTTCGACGCACGCTTTTCTGCGCTTGAACGCCGATACGCGTATCGGATTGCCGACGGCCAGGCGCGGCGCGATCCCCTGATCCGTCGCTTCATCACGTGGACCGGCCGTGATCTGGACGTAGACGTCCTCAATGAGGCCGCTGCGACCCTGACCGGACTTCGCGACTTTGCGGTCTTCTGCAGGCCGCGTGAGGGCGCGACCACGGTGAGGGATCTCAGGCAGTTCTCGTGGGAGCGAATGACTGCGGGCGCCGATGCAGGGGTCGTGGTCGCCACCGTGCGCGCCGATGCGTTCTGTCATTCGATGGTCCGTAGCCTTGTGGGTGCTGTCACCGCAATCGGCACGGGCAAACGCGACCTCGATTGGCTCGCTGGCGTCGCGGCGGGAGACTCGCGGTGCGATGACATCTCCGTAGCGAAGGCCCAGGGGCTCACCCTTGAAGAGGTCACGTATCCGCCCGATGCCGAACTCGCCGAACGTGCTGAGATCGCGCGGCAGCGCAGGAGCAGCGCGGCCTGCGCCTAGTGTGATGTGCGGCTGATCTCGAACGGACGTTGAGCGTTTACGGGGGGTCGCTCATCCGGGCGGCGCCCGTAAGGAGAACGAAGAACTCCGCCGTTGGCCACTGGTGGCCGATGTATGCCGCTATCCTTGGGAACAATCCTGACGGAGGGGATGACCCGACGCCGACGCTTCACGAGTGAAGTACGTTGACGAAGTGGCCATCGCCTCCTTGGAACTGCGGCATGCTTTCAGTCAAATTGACCTAGGAGCAAAGCCGACGGTAGGATTGCTGGTCGTTGTGTGTTCCACGTGACCGGCGCATTTTCCACTCGCCGCCGCAGGACCCTCCGACCGTTCGATGCACCGCATCGTGCCACCGTTTTCGAAGAGTAGAAGGCTTCATAGTGCGTACGTTTTCTCCCAAGCCGGGTGATGTGACCAAGACCTGGCACATCATCGACGCTTCTGACGTGGTCCTCGGTCGTCTGGCATCTCAGGTTGCAGTGCTCCTTCGTGGCAAGCACAAGGCGACCTTTGCGCCTCACGTCGACTCAGGCGACTTCGTCATCGTCATCAATGCCGAGAAGGTTGCCCTGACCGGCGCCAAGCTCACCGACAAGATGGTCTACCGCCACTCGGGTTACCCGGGCGGCCTCAAGACCAAGGCGATCGGCGAGCTGCTCGCGACCAACCCCACGCGCGTTATTGAAAACGCCGTGAGGGGCATGCTGCCTCGTACCAAGCTGGGTAAGGCGCAGATTTCTAAGCTCAAGGTGTATGCAGGTGCTGAGCACCCGCACGCCGCACAGCAGCCCCAGCCGTTCGAGATTTCCCAGGTTGCGCAGTAAGGCGCTGGACAAGGATTGAGTGACATGTCAGACGTAACCCCCGAGGTCGAGACCTCAACTGAGCCCACCACCGAGACTGTTGTCGACGCGGTTGAAGAGAACCCCACGGAGTACACCTCCGAGACCGCGCCTGTGCGTGGCAAGGGTGTCTCCGAGATCGCTCCCGGCGCTGGCCTCGGCCGTCGCAAGCAGGCCATCGCCCGCGTGCGTTTGGTGCCCGGAACCGGCAAGTGGACCATCAATGGCCGCGACCTGGACAACTACTTCCCCAACAAGGTGCACCAGCAGCTCGTGAACTCACCGTTCGCGATCCTGGACATCGAGGAGAAGTTCGACGTTCACGCCCGCATCGGCGGCGGTGGCCCCTCCGGCCAGGCTGGCGCGCTTCGCCTCGGCGTCGCACGTGCGCTCAACGCGATTGACCTCGAGCACAACCGTGCCACGCTCAAGAAGGCCGGGTTCCTGACCCGTGACCCTCGCGTGGTGGAGCGCAAGAAGGCTGGTCTCAAGAAGGCCCGTCGCGCCCCTCAGTACTCGAAGCGCTAACCGGGAGGCGCGCATGGCGCGACTTTTTGGCACGGACGGGGTCCGTGGGCTGGCAAATAGGGACATCACGGCCGAGCTTGCGCTCGACCTTGCTGTCGCTGCCGCCCGCGTGCTCGCCGAACGTGGCGAATTCTCCGGTCATCGCCCGCGTGCCATTCTTGGACGCGATACCCGTCTGTCGAGCCAGTTCCTGTCGTCCGCTGTGGCGGCGGGACTGGCGTCGGCGGGTGTCGACGTGCTCGACCTCGGCGCCATTCCCACACCCGCGGTCGCCCACCTCACGGAGACCACGGGCGCCGATCTCGGCGTGGTGATTTCGGCGTCTCACAACCCGATGCCAGACAACGGCATCAAGTTCTTCGCACGCGGGGGAGTCAAGCTTCCCGACGCCGTCGAAGAGACCATCGAGGCCCGTATCGGTGAGGCGTGGGAACGGCCCACCGGCGCCGACGTCGGCGACATCGCGCTTGCGCCAGAACTTGCGGATACTTACGCGGCCCATCTTGCGTCCTCGGTGCAAGATTTCGCGGGCCATGAACGCCCTCTCGGCGGTCTCACGATCGTGGTCGACGGTGCGCACGGAGCGGCTCACGCGATCGGCCCTGCCGCCCTCGAAGCCGCTGGCGCCCACGTGGTCCGGCTGAACTGCGCGCCCGACGGCCGCAACATCAACGCCAACGCAGGCTCGACCTACCTCGGCCCGCTAGCCGAGGCCGTGGTGAGCCATGGCGCGGACATGGGCGTCGCGTATGACGGCGACGCCGACCGATGCCTTGCGGTTGATCACACGGGCGAGGTCGTCAACGGCGACTTCATCATGGGCTTGCTGGCCATAGCCATGCGCGACAACGGCTCGCTTTACCACAACGCGTTGGTCGCGACCGTGATGTCCAATCTTGGCCTCCATCACGCCATGCGGGACGCGGGAATCGACATCGTCGAGACCGCAGTGGGCGATCGCTACGTGCTTGAGGCGATGCGCGAGGGTGGTTACACGCTCGGCGGCGAGCAGTCTGGCCACATCATCGTGTCTCGGTATGCCTCAACGGGCGACGGCGTGTTGTGTTCGCTCCTGCTGGCCTCGCTCGTAGCCAAGGGGACCTCATTGCGGGACCTGACTGCGGGCATCAGCACACTGCCACAGGTGCTCATCAACGTGCCAAACGTCGATCGGTCGCGCGTCCACACGGACGTGGATCTCTCTCATGAAGTCGACAGGGTCCGTCAAGAACTCGGCGACGACGGCCGGGTGTTGCTGCGTTCGTCGGGAACCGAGCCGCTTGTCAGAGTGATGGTCGAGGCCGCCACGATGGACGACGCGCGGAAGCACGCGGACTCTCTTGCAGCGACGGTGGCTGACAGACTGGCTCTATGAGCAGCTTCGGGGAATGGTTGACCACCCTCTCGGGTCACCTCGAGTCGGGCATCCTGTCCCTCGTCGAGTCCATATGGATTTACCCCTCGGTCTTCGCGGTCTCCCTCATCGACGCCGTAATCCCTGTGGTACCGAGCGAGTCCGTGATTATCGGCTCCGCGGCCGCGTGGCAGTCGACGGGCCACCCGAACCTGCTCTTTTTGTTTGTCGCGGGTGCGGCGGGTGCGTGGTGTGGGGATCAGACCGCCTACTTCATCGGCACCCGGATCGACGTGCGAACCATCAAGGTATTCCGTCGTCCGCGAGTGCTCGCGGCCCTCGACTGGGCGGAGCACGCGCTTCAGCATCGGGGCGCGTTGTACATCATCGCGGCGCGGTTCATCCCGATGGGACGGGTCGCGGTGAACCTCACGGCCGGTGCGCTGCGGTACCCGCATCGCCGATTCATGGCGGTCGACGCGTTGGCCACATCAATCTGGGCGGGATGGGGCATCCTGATCGGCACGGTAGCCGCAAGCTTCTTGGGCGACAACCTGCTGTTGTCCATCGCAGTGGGTATTACCGGGGGAGTGCTGCTCGGGTTCGCGGTCGACAAACTCCTGTCGCTGCTGGGTCTCGCCGCACCCGAAATGCCGGACCTGGCCGCGGAAATCGTGCACCGAGACGACGTGCGCGATGAGTGAGGCGCCTGTCGACGGGGTCGCGGTCGGCTGGGAGGAGGCCCGGGCGGTCAACCTTGCCAACTGGGAGGACAGAGTGCCTCTGCACCTGGCTGCCTACGCCACCGAACCCCTCGTGAATGAACCCCGCCACCTCAGCGTGGTGGCGCGCACCGATCTCGACGCGCTCGCACCGTACCTGCCTGAGGGCGTTGTCACGGGCCTCGACGTGTGCCATCTGCAGTGCCACATCGGCACAGACACCCTGTCGATCGCGAAGGCAGGAGCCACGGTGGTGGGCGTCGACTTCTCTCCGGCCGCGCTTGAGGCGGCCGCGTCCCTCGCATCGCGACTCGGAATCGACGCGGACTGGGTTGAGACGGACGTATTGGACGCGCGGGCGGCGGTGGATCGATCCCTAGGCAGCGAACGGCGATTTGACGTGGTCTACACGAGCATCGGGACCATCGGGTGGCTACGCGACCTTGACACGTGGGCCGCGCAGATCGTTGCGCTTCTCAAGCCGGGCGGCATCTTCTACATCAGGGACGGGCATCCGGCACTGAACTCGCTCGATGAGGACGCCGAAGGTCTCTCCATTCGGTATCGCTATTTCGGCGACGGCACGGCGCAGCAGTGGGACGCCGAGGGTTCGTACGTGGGAGAAGGCCACGTCGCGCACACTCGCACCTACGAATGGCCCCACCCCATTTCCGAGGTGATGACAGTGTTGCTCAAGCACGGGCTCACCGTGCTCGCATTCGACGAGGGGCGAACCCTGCCCTGGCAGTTCTCGCCCCGCATGAAGGTCACCGTGGACGGCGAGTACGCATGGCCAGATGACCAGTCCGCGCTGGTGCCCTGCACGTTCACGATCGTGGCGAGGCGACCCTAGAGCTTGCGCATGTGGACCGACTGCACTGCGTGGTCCCTGCCCTTGCGAAGGATGATGGTGGCGCGCGAACGCGTCGGCTCGATGTTGCGTTCGAGGTTAGGAGCGTTGATCGTGTCCCAGATGAACGACGCCCGCTCGACTGCCTCCGCGTCGGTCAGCGAGGCGTAGTTCCTGAAGTAACTGTCTTCGCGGGCGAACGCAGTGGACCTGAAGGTCAGAAACCTGTCGATGTACCACTTGCGCGCATCGGCAGGGGCGGCGTCGACGTAGATCGAGACGTCAAAGTAGTCCGACACCGCGAGTCCGGGAGACTCGCTCGTGCGTACCGCCGCGGGCTGCAGCACGTTGAGACCCTCGACGATGAGCACGTCGGGATGCCTCACAACCGCGCGTTCGTCGGGAACGATGTCGTACGTGATGTGGGAGTACACCGGGGCGCTTACTTCGGACACACCCGACTTCACCGCCGCGATGAACTCGCGCAAGGCGCGGGTGTCGTAGGACTCGGGGAAGCCCTTTCTCGACATCAGGCCGCGCTCTTCGAGTACGGCATTCGGCAACAGGAAGCCGTCAGTGGTGATGAGTTCGACGCGTGGCGACGAGGGCCACCGCGCGAGGAGTTCCCGCAAGACGCGCGCCGTCGTGGACTTGCCGACGGCTACTGACCCTGCAATGCCGATCACGAAGGGCGTGCGCGATGCGCGCTCACCGAGGAACGCGCTCGTTGCCTGGTGGAGGGCTCCGACGGCCTCCGAATGCAGCGTGAGCAATCGAGAGAGCGGTCGATAGATCTGATCGACTTCCACGAGGTCGATGGGATCGCCCAGGCCTCGGACACGCGCCACGTCGGCATCGGTGAGGGGCAGCGGCGTGTTGTGTGCGAGCTCGGACCATTCGGCTCGTGTGAATGACACGAAGGGGCTCACCGCCGCGTCCTTGCTCGTCGTGCTCACCCTTCCATTGTGGGGCATTGCTGGACATGACAGGTGCGCAGACCCATGTCGGTCTCCACGCCAACTACACTCAACTCCATGTGTGGAATCGTGGGTTACGTAGGTTCGGGCGCTGCCAGTGCGCGCTCCGAAGGTGTGGTGATGAGCGGCCTCGAGCGGCTCGAGTACCGAGGCTATGACTCGGCGGGCATCGCGGTCGCGACTCCGGGGGCTCCGAAGCTCTCGATGGCAAAGAAGGCCGGCAAGCTTGCCAACCTCGTCAAATTTCTCGCCGACACCCCATTGGTGCATGGCACGGCCGCGATTGGCCACACCCGATGGGCGACCCACGGTCCGCCCACCGACGCCAACGCGCACCCTCACCTCGCGGCGGGCGGCCGCATCGCGATCATTCACAACGGCATCATCGAGAACTACTTGTCGCTCCGAGCCGAATTGGTGGCGGCGGGCGTGCAGTTCACGTCTGACACGGATACCGAGGTTGCGGGGCACCTGTTGGCCCGCTACGTCGATGAGGGACTCTCCCTGACAGATGCCATGCGTGCCCTGGCTCGCAGGCTTGAGGGCGCGTTCACGCTCCTGGCGATTGACGCCGATGCGCCGCACGTCGTGGTGGGCACCCGTCGCAACTCCCCACTCGTGGTGGGCCTCGGCGAGGGCGAGAACTTCCTCGGGTCCGACGTGGTGGCGTTCATCGAATACACACGGACGGCTCTCGAGCTCGGCCAGGATGAGGTTGTCGAGATCACGCCAGACGGCGTCCACATCACCGACCTGTCAGGCGCTCCCGTGACACGTGAGCCCTTCACAGTGACGTGGGACGCCTCGGCCGCCCAGAAGGGTGGATTCGCGACGTTCATGGACAAGGAGATCCATGATCAGCCCACGGCCGTTGCCGACACCCTGAGGGGCCGCCTCGACGAGCGTGGTCGCCTGACGCTTGACGAGGGCATCGTCGCGGAAACTGTGCTTGCCGCAGTCGACAAGATCATCGTGGTCGCATGTGGCACGGCGTTCTACGCGGGGATGGTCGCGAAGTACGCAATCGAGCACTGGACACGCATCCCGGTCGAGGTCGAGCTCGCGCATGAGTTCAGGTACAGGGATCCGGTCATCAACATCCGCACGCTCGTGGTGGCATTCAGCCAGTCGGGCGAGACCATGGACACGATCATGGCGGTGAGGCATGCGCAACAGCAGGGTGCCCCCGTCGTGGCGATTGTCAATGTGCAGGGTTCGACGATTGCCCGCGAGGCCGACGCCGTGCTCTACACGCGCGCGGGCCCGGAGATCGCCGTAGCCTCGACCAAGGCGTTCCTTTCACAGATCGCCGCGTCCTACCTCCTCGGCATTTACTTGGCCGAGCTGCGTGGCAACAAGTACCCCGATGAGATCGCCGCGCTGCTCGCAGAGCTCGACCAGATGCCAGGAAAGATCCAGCGCGTCCTGGACGCGAGCGAGCCGCTCCGTGAACTTGCGCGGTCGATGGTCGACGAGCGAACGGTCCTGTTCCTCGGCCGACACATCGGCTATCCGGTGGCGCTCGAGGGTGCGCTCAAGCTCAAGGAGCTTGCGTATATTCACGCTGAGGGCTTCGCCGCAGGAGAACTCAAGCACGGTCCCATTGCGCTGATTGAGCCAGGTCAGCCGGTCTTCATCGTCTTGCCAAGCCCGCGCGGCAAGGAGGTGCTGCACTCCAAGGTGATCTCCAATATCCAGGAGGTCAGGGCCCGAGGAGCTCGCACCGTCGTCATCGCGGAAGAAGGCGACACCGAGGCCGCGGCATACGCGGATCACCTCTTCACGGTGCCCGTCACTCCCACGCTGCTCATGCCCCTTGTCACCGTCGTGCCCCTGCAGATCTTCGCGCATGAGCTTGCCTCGGCGAAGGGGTATGACGTCGACCAGCCGCGCAACCTGGCCAAGTCCGTCACCGTCGAGTAGCGCGTGGCCATCGTGGGCATCGGTATCGATGTGGTCGAACTGGAACGGTTCGATCGCGCGGTCGAACGTTCTCCGCGATTCCTCGAGAGGGTCTTCACTCCTGCCGAACGCGAACGCGGGCGACACTCGCTTGCCGCCAGATGGGCCGCCAAGGAGGCGCTCGCGAAGGCGCTCGGTGCACCCGCAGGTCTCGTGTGGCAGGACGCCGAGATCGTCAGCGATCCGTCGGGGCAGCCACGCCTCGAGGTCAAGGGGTCCGTGGCGGCCCGTGCGACGGAGCTCGGAGTTGCGACTTTTCACGTATCCCTTTCTCACGACGCCGGAGTGGCGTCGGCCATAGTCATTGTGGAGGCGCCATGAGCAGACTCAAGGTCACCATCGACACCGGCGCGATCACGCGCAACGTGGCGCGGCTCGTCGAGCGCACGTCGGTCGATGTCATGGCCGTGGTGAAGGCAGATGGGTACGGGCATGGCCTCCTCGAGGCGGGTAGGGCCGCGCGTGAGGGCGGGGCGACCTGGCTTGGGGTTGCTCAGCCCGACGAGGCGCTCGCGCTACGCGCCGCAGGTGATACGGGTCGGATTTTGACATGGCTCTACGGTCCGGACCTCCCCGCCAGAGAACTCATGGAGGCGGATATCGACCTCTCTGTTGGCTCCCCTGAGGTGCTCGGAGAGATCGTGGCGGTGTCGCGCGATGGAGCGCCCAGCCCGAGAATCCATATCGCGGTGGACACGGGCCTTGGCCGCGAAGGGGTCATGCTTGTGGATCTGCCAGAGCTACTCGAACTCGCGAAGGCCGCGGAGCGCGAGGGTTTGGTGAGGGTCGTTGGCATGTGGTCGCATCTCGCATGGGCCGATGCCCCTGGTCACCCCATGATCGACCGCCAAGCGGAGGCCTTCCGCCAGGCTCTGGCCATGGCCCAAGAGGCAGCAGTCGGGCTTGAGGTGCGACACCTCGCCAACTCGGCGTGCACGCTCACGCGGCCGGACCTGCACTTCGATATGGTCCGCCCCGGCATCGCGATCTACGGGCTGCCGCCCGTCGCCGACCCAGACGGAGCGAACTTCGGGCTTGAGCCCGCGATGAGCGTCACGAGCGAAATCGTCCTGGTGAAGGACGTGCCCGCGGGGCAAGGGGTGAGTTACGGCCATGAATACGTGACCATCATCCCCACCACGTTGGGCGTCGTCAGTGCCGGCTACTCCGATGGGTTGTTCCGTGCGGGAGGATCTGTCGCGGAGGTCTCTGTGCGCGGGCGTCGCTACCAAATCGCGGGGCGCATCTGTATGGATCAGTTCGTCATCGACCTGGGGCCCGCCACCGAGGTGTCTGTGGGCGACACGGTGACGCTCATCGGACCAGACGGTCCGTCCGCGAAGGAATGGGCCACGGCCGTGGGAACGATCGACTACGAGATCGTATGCCGCTTCGGGGGGCTTCGTCCCAAGTCGGTCGCATGAGGTATCGGATCCCAGACGGCGAGTCAATGCGCGCGCTCGGCCGAGCCTTGGCTTCGTCGTTGAAGGCCGGCGACCTCGTGATTCTTGCGGGCGGACTTGGGGCAGGCAAGACGACCCTGGTCCAGGGCATCGGCGCGGGGCTTCGTGTTCGTGGACAGGTCGCGAGCCCCACCTTCATCATCTCTCGTGCCCACGAGCCCTCAGCCGGCGGCCCGTGGCTTGTGCATGTCGACGCGTATCGGCTCGGCTCGCTTGCCGAACTGGATCACCTCGACCTCGACGACTCGACCGACGAGGCCGTCACCGTGGTCGAGTGGGGGGAAGGCAAGGCGGAGGCCCTCGCCGACGGGCACGCCCTCATCACGATCGACCGCGCGCGTGGTCTCCATGCCGGCAGTGCGGTCGCCGATGGCGAGGATCCCGCAGCGGGCGAGAGGATGGTCACGATCGAGACGACCGGCGCGGCATGGGCCGGTAGGGCCTGGCCAGACGGGGGCGAGGGGACGCCATGATTGTGGCCATTGACACGTCCGCGGCCATCGCGGTGGCGGTGACGGACGACGACGCTGCAGTGCCCTTGGCGCGCAGGAATGTGTTTTCGCCTCGAGGGCACGCGGAGCTGTTGAGCCACCTGATTCGACAATCGCTTGATGAGGCGGGTGCCACGAGGACCGATGTGACGGCGGTGGTGGTGGGAACGGGCCCCGCGCCCTTCACGGGCCTTCGCGTGGGCCTCGTGACGGCACGCACGCTGGCCTTCGCCTGGAACGTGCCGGTGTGGGGAGTGTGCTCACTTGACGCGATCGGAGCCGAGCACGGCGACGTGCTCGCCGTCGCGGATGCGCGCAGACGCGAGGTCTACTGGGCGCGATATGTGAACGGCATCCGGATCGAGGGTCCCGAGGTGGGTGCGGCCGCATCCGTTGTGGTCCACGACGGCGAACTTGTGATCGGCAGGGGAGCGGGCCTCTATCCCGACGCCTTCCCCGCTGCGATCGACGGGGACCCCGACCCCCTGTGGCTGGCCAAGGAGGCCGTGCGTCGTCATGGTCTCGGTGAGGAGCTACCCACCGAGCCTCTGTATTTGCGCAGGCCCGACGTGCACGGCGCATGAGCGATGGCACGCTGAGGGACCTGGTCGAGGCCGACCTGCCCTGGATGGCAGGAGTGGAGCGCGAGGTCTTCGGGGTCGCCGCGTGGTCGGAGCCCCTGATTCGCGAGGACTGGCGCTACGGGTACGGCCGCTACCGCGGCGTGGAGGTCGCTGGGGAACTCGTTGGCTATGCCGTCTACGGCTTCGAGGGCGATGCCTTCCACCTCATGAACCTCGCGGTGCTCGCGGAATACAGGGGACGCGGGCTTGCCGCGCTCCTCGTGGAAGACTTTCTCGCCGAGGCGCGCCGCTTGAAGGCTCCCGATGCGTGGCTCGAGGTGGCCGTCGACAACGAGGCCGCCCGCGCGCTGTACGACAAGTACGGATTCGAACTGGTGCGTACGCGACGCAAGTACTACCAGCCAGGTGGCGTCGATGCGCTGGTGATGCGGCTCGTCCTGAGGCCGTATGCGCCGCTTGTGCCCGACGACCAGCGTCTAGAGTGACTTCCATGGAACTCGTCCTTGGGCTTGAGTCCACGTGCGACGAAACGGGCGTGGCGCTCGTGCGTGGTCGCGAGCTGATTGCCGACGTGGTGGCGTCCTCGATGGACGAACACGCCCGATTCGGAGGAATCATCCCCGAGGTGGCCTCGCGCGCTCACCTCGAGGCCTTCGTGCCCACGGTTCAAGAAGCCCTCGCACGGGCGGGATGCTCGCTCGACGATGTCGATGCGATCGCCGTCGCGTCTGGTCCCGGACTCGTTGGCTCGCTCACGGTCGGCGTGGCGGCCGCGAAGGCGCTCTCGCTCGCCCTCGATCGGCCGCTCTATGGTGTCAATCACGTGATCGGTCACGCTGCAGTGGACGAGTTGGTCCACGGCGCCTTCCCCGATCGCACGATGGCTCTCGTCGTGTCGGGCGGTCACTCGTCGCTCTTGCTGGTCGACGACATTGCCACGCGCGTGACGGAACTGGGCCACACGCTTGACGACGCGGCGGGCGAGGCCTTCGACAAGGTCGGCCGGTTGCTGGGCCTGCCCTATCCAGGAGGGCCCCACGTGGACAGGCTCGCGCGCGAGGGAGACCCCACTGCGATCAGATTTCCGCGCGCCCTCATGCTGCCCAAGGACCGCGAGCGCCACGCCTACGACTTCTCCTTTTCGGGCCTCAAGACTGCGGTGGCACGGTGGGTCGAAGCCGCCGAGGACTCGGGCCGGCCGGTGCCCGTCGCAGATGTGGCGGCGTCGTTCGCGGCGGCCGTGGCCGATGTGCTCGTGTCCAAGACGCTCGACGCATGTGAACGTCATGACGTCGACACGCTCGTGATCGGCGGAGGCTTCTCCGCGAACAGCCAGCTTCGCGAACTTGCCCTCGAACGCGGCGCTGAGCGAGGCATCGACGTGAGGATTCCGCCTCTCAAGTACTGTACGGACAACGGCGCGATGATCGCGGCGCTCGGCGCGGCCGTCGTCGCCCGTGGGGTCGAGCCGAGCTCGCTGACAATCGGTGTCAACTCGTCGATGCCGCTTGAGACCATTTCGGTATGAGCAGGCGCGGCCTCGTCGCCGGGCTGACGGTGGCGACGCTCGGTCTCGTTGCGGCCGCGGGGTGGGGTTTCTGGCATGAACGGGAGTTATCGCCGAGCGCCACGCGTGCTGCGACGGGGGTGACTCTCTCGGCCACGGGCATCGAGAGCGCTCCGCGTCCCGAGGTCGCCACCTTGGCGTGGGGGCCGTCCGTGATCGACTACGCGCGTGCGGTCGCCGACGCGAGAGAACTCCCGCTTGAGGTGGCAGCTGGGCACGTGATCGTCGCCGCAGTGAGCTCGCCAGACCCGGCGCAGGCGGCAACGCTCGTGCGAGACCAGCACCTCGCCGGCGTGATCCTCATGGGTGGGTCGATGGTGGACGGGGACCAGGTCCGCGAGCTTGCCGCAGCGGTTCAGTCCGCTGCGGCGGAGGACGGCCGCACGTGGCCAGCGATCGTGTCGACGGATCAAGAGGGAGGCCCCGTGGCGCGGCTGGGGAGTCTCGTTCCCGAACTCCCCGCATTCATGGCGGCCGGATCGATTGCTGATAAGGGTGAGGTCACCGCGACCTACAGGGCCGCAGCCGAGAGCATGAGGGCTCTAGGGATCACGGTCGATTGGGCGCCGGTCGCCGACGTGACGATCGGCGTCGCCGAACCTGTGATTCGCGTGCGCTCGGCGGGCTCGGACCCGAACCGAGTCGCGGATACCGTGGTCGCGGCGACGCGCGGCTTCGTGGACGGTGGGGTGGTGCCCACGCTCAAGCACTTCCCCGGCCACGGCTCGGTCACCACCGACTCGCACGAGGCGCTTCCTGTCCAGAACGCGACCGTCGAGCACCTCGCGGGCACCGACCTTGTACCTTTTGCCGCCGCGATCGACGCGGGAGCCCCCTCTGTGATGATGGGACACATTGCCGTCGCGGAGTGGGGTGGAGGACCCTCGACGCTGAGCCCAGAGGCGTATGACTATCTCAGGAACGAGCTCGGTTTCACGGGCGTGGCCGTGACCGACGCGCTCAACATGCGGGCCGTGACCGATAGGTACCCTGCGGGCGAGGCAGGGGTCGTGGCGCTCGCTGCGGGAGCCGACCTGTTGCTGCTCCCCCGGGACCCGGCTGGTGCCCGGGAGGCGATCGTTGCCGCGGTCGGTTCCGGGGCCTTGTCTCGCGACCGGCTTGACGAGGCGGTCGCTCGGGTCTCGCTCATGATGGCGTGGCAAGGAAAAGGCGCGACCGCGCCAGATGCGGCCCCGGTCGACCCGGCCGTCGGCGAGGGGTATGCCCGAGCCTTTGCCGCGTCGGCCGCGACGGTTTCGGCGCCCACCTGTGGAGGGCCGTATGTGGGATCCACAGTGTCGATCTCGGGTGGATGGCCTGTCGAACGGCAGGCGCTTGCCGATGCGCTCGCGGGCTATGGGATCTCGACGGGCGGGGGAACCACGATTCAACTACTCGGCACCGCGACGAGCTCAGGCGATGCCGACATCGTGGTCGCGATGGACGGCCCGTGGGGCCTCGTTGCCTCCAAGGCGGGCGTCTACGTGGGCCTCTATGGTCGCTCTGCCGAGTCGCTCGCAGGCCTGGCCGACGTGCTCGCCGGAGCCGTTGCTCCCACCGGGCAGTGGGCGATACCGGGGATGCCCGAGGCGTGCGGTTCGCCCTAGTCGCACCGGAAGGGGTGGCTAGGGGCGGTCTAGGGCGGAATGAGCGGACGCCACGATTTCTGTGGCCACCTCGTCGAGCAGCGCGGATGGCGTGCGCCACCGCTGCCAGACCAGGGCCACACGGACATCGCGCCCTCCCAAGTCCACCAGGTCAGGGTGCGGGGCCCTTTGCGGTGCGGGCAGCAGGCCCCAACCGAGGCCCATCGCGATCGCTTGAGCGAATTCCGCCGACGAGGGCACGCGGTGCCTTGGTGCGAGCGACGCGTCAGCCCCCATCGACTCGAGCCATTCGCTCTGCAGGTCGTCTCTCGAATCGAAATCGACGATGGGTGCGAGCGCGAGCGACTCGGCGGTCACCCGCTCGCCGAAGTATGCGTCGACAAAGGAAGGGGCTGCGACGGCTCGATACGTCATGGTTCCCAGGGGGGTCGCGGAGCACCCGGGAACGGGGGAGCTTCGGGTCGTCACGGCGGCGACGACCGCTCCGGACTCGAGCAAGCCTGCGGTGAAGTCCTCGTCCTCGCGATGCAGATCGAACGTCACGCCGAGGCGTTCTGACAGACGCGCGATTGGCGCGAGAAACCACGTCGCGAGAGAGTCCGCGTTCACGGCGATGGGGATGCGGGCTCGCTGCGCGCCGTCGAGACCCAGGGAAGCCGCGGCGTCGTCCTCAAGGTGCCGCACCTGTCGGGCGTAGCGAATCACCACCTCGCCCGCGGGTGTCGGTCGCACTGGTCGGGAGCGGACCAGGAGGACCTGGCCGGTGCGCCGCTCAAGAAGCCTCAAGCGTTGGGTGACCGCGGGCTGGGTGATGTGGAGAACGCGAGCCGCGCCTTCGAGCGATCCCTCCTCGACCGCAACCGCGAGGGTCTGGGCAAGTTCGGGAGGAATCCGCATATAAGTGATGATAATGCAAACATAGGAACACGATCTAGAACATGCGGTGCGGACGGCCTACGTTTGGCTCATGACCTTTCTTGCGGGCCTCGGCCTCGGCCTGTCGCTCATCGTCGCGATCGGCGCTCAGAACGTCTTCGTATTGCGCCAGGGGCTGCGACGCGATCACGTCTTTGTTGTGGTCGCGATCTGTGCGCTGTCCGATGCGGCGCTCATCCTCGCGGGAGTCTCGGGTATCGGATTGGCCGTCACGGCCGCGCCATGGCTTTTCACTGCCGCACGGTGGGCTGGCGCGGCGTTCCTCCTCACCTATGGATTCCTCGCCGCGCGTAGGGCGTGGCGGGGGAGCGATCTGGGTCTCGAGGCCGACGCGGCTCGCGAGGGTGCCGCTCGGCGGGCGGCCCGCGGGGGACCGGCGGTGAGGGTGGCCCTTACATGTGTGGCCCTCACGTGGCTCAATCCGCACGTCTATCTCGACACGGTGTTCCTGCTCGGCTCCATTGCGGCCGCGCATGGGGACGCGAAGTGGGTCTTCGCCGCGGGTGCGGTGACCGGCAGCCTGGTGTGGTTCGCCGCGCTCGGCTATGGGGCCCGCTACCTCGCGCGCTGGCTGTCTGGCCCGCGCGCGTGGCGCGTGCTCGACGCCGTCATCGCGGTGATCATGGTCGTGATCGCCGTGAACTTGGTGAGGGGCGCCTAGGCGCTATTCAACGCGTTCCGCGATGAGCGCGAGCCGGGAGTTTTCGACGCGCGTGAGGATCACGGTGGCGCTCGCCTTGCCCTTGAGCTTGAGCCGGGGCCTGAGCGCGGCCGGGTCGATGTCCATACCGCGCTTCTTGATTTCCAGACGGCCGATGCCTCGCGACGCAAGCGCGGACGCGAGCCTCTTCTCCGAATAGGGGAGAGATTCGAGCACGCGAAAACCGGTGGCAAACGGGGTCTCGATGGGCGCGTCGCACGTGAGATATGCGATGTGTGAGTCGATGAGCCGCGCGCCTAATCGATCGGCGAGAGGGCCCACAAGTCCCGCCCTGATGATCGCGCCGTCTGGCTCGTATACGTACTCGCCGAGCGGGCCAGGCTCGCCTGGAACGGGATCGCCATCGAAGGTGTGGGACCGCGCGCCTCGCATGACGAGCGCCGAATGCCCGTGCCTGCGCGCGAGCAGTCCCGACCACACTCCGAGTTCGACGACGTCGCCGTCAACACTTACCCATTGCGCCTCGGATTCGGGGGGGACTGCGTCGTGGGGCAGCGCGGGGCCCAACTTGAGGCCCATCTCCGGCCAGCGCGCGCGCAAGGCGAGCACGTCATCAAGCGGCGGCGAGTAGTCCCGCGGATCGTGCCTTCGTCCACGCCCATCGCGTCGCGCGGGGTCCACGAACAGGGCCTGCGCATCGATCGAGCCCGCGGCGAGCGTGGTCATCGCGTCCGCGTAGACCACGCGTGCGTTGTCCCAGTGGCGGAGGTTGTGGTCGGCAAAGAGCGCCGTGGCCTCGTCCCTCTCGAAAGCGAGCACAGAGAGCCCGAGTGAAGCGAACGCCATGGCGTCTGCTCCAAGCCCGCACGTGAGGTCGGCCACCGTGCGGATCCCGGCGCTCATGTACCGCTGGGCATGGTGGGCGGCCACGGCGAGCCTGGTCGCCTGTTCGAGACCGTCCTGAGTGAAGAGCATGCCCTGAGCAAAGGGACCGAACTTCGCGGAGGCCGCCGCCCGCAGGCGAGCCTGGGTCATCGCAGCCGACACGATGGCCGGGTCGGCGCCGCGCGCGCGCAGCTGACTCGCGAGAGCGAGTGCTCCCGCGGCCTCATAGGGCGGCATCGTTGCCAAGAGCGCGAGCGCCGCTGGCGACGCGGTGAGACGGGCGGCATCGGCATCCATGGGTCGATCCTGGCATGCCCGCGGTTTCACGTGCGGCGAAACCGGCTCTTAGCGTTAGCACTCGCGGCGAGAGAGTGCTAAATTGCTGGTGTTCCCTCAAGGGAACGCGGCCCCAGCCCGACCCCCGCGACGGCGGGCGAACGGCCGCATCACATCGTTCTTTCAAGGAAGGTGAGGTCCGCAGTGTCGGTCTCTATCAAGCCTCTCGAGGACAAGGTTGTAGTCAAGCCGGCGACCGCCGAGAAGACCACAGCCTCGGGTCTCGTGATCCCTGACACCGCCAAGGAGAAGCCCCAAGAGGGCGAGATTGTTGCGATCGGCCCCGGCCGCATCGACGACAACGGCAACCGTATTCCGCTAGACGTCGCCGTGGGCAACCGCGTGATGTACAGCAAGTACGGCGGCACCGAGGTCAAGTACGCGGGTGAGGATTACCTCATTCTCTCCGTGCGCGACCTTCTTGCCATCGTCGGCTAGGCGCTGTCACTTAGACGCATTAACTTAAGGATTGAGGCGGCACTCGTGCCGCGACACACGAAGGCCCCGGAGAGAAATCTCCGGGGCCTTCGCGTTTGCCGCGTCGCTCCGCTGCTACAAGGGGGGTTGTGTCAGGGGGACTGCGGCGTTGGCCGACTTGGGGGCTGTTAGCTCGCCCGCTTCAGTCGGCCTGCGAGGACTGCATGTCGTTCATCCTCGCTTAGACCTCCCCATACGCCGAAGGGTTCACGCGCGGAAAGTGATCGTTCGCGGCACATGTCGAGTACTGGGCAGCGGCCGCAGTATTGCTTGGCAGCCTCCGCTCTGCGCCGTCTTGCGGAGCCGCGCTCCCCCTCGGGATGAAAAAACAAATTGGGGTCGGCATCCCGACACGCGCCCTCGTACTGCCACTCCCACTGGGCTTGGGTAGGGGCTGGCAGTTTGGCGATCGTCTCCATCGTGCTCCTCGGTCGGCGGGCCTTACCCGCGTCATCGTTGACTCGGCGCTACTCCAAATGATCACCCGGCGACAGAATTACCGTAAACCGGACTAAACGGACAGTCAAGATGCTGTGGCTCCCCGCTTCCTACATCTCTGTTTCTACTCCCTTGTGGGGCTGGTGGGAACCCCCAATTTATGGGGTATTTGGTGTTCTGCTGGGGCATTCGCATCCGGGACGGCCCCAGGTCGCGATGCTGGACACCCGGGGACTCGGGGAACCAGCGCTCGCCTTAGACTTGGATCCATGACCCCCACCGAGCACAACCCCTTCGGGTTCATAGGTCTGACCTATGACGACGTCCTTCTGCTTCCGGGCGAAAGCGATGTCATTCCGTCCGAGGTTTCGACACGGACGCGGTTGACGCGTGAGATCGACATTGAGGTGCCGCTGCTGAGCGCAGCGATGGACACCGTGACAGAGGCGCGCCTCGCGATCGCCCTTGCCAGGCTTGGCGGCATCGGCGTGCTGCACAGGAACCTATCGATCGAGGATCAAGCGCAGCAGGTCGTGACCGTCAAACGGTCCGAATCTGGAATGATTACCGACCCTGTCACCGTGGGCCCTGACGCGACGCTCGCTGAGCTCGACGCACTGTGTGCGCGCTACCGGGTCTCGGGACTCCCCGTGGTCGACGCTGACGGCACGCTGGTGGGCATCATCACCAATAGGGACATGCGCTTCGTGTCCCCGAGCGACTATGCGGGCCGCTTCGTTCGCGACCAGATGACAGCCATGCCGCTCATCACTGCACCGGAGGGCGTCTCGAATTCCGATGCCTCGGAACTGCTGGCCAGGCATCGCGTTGAGAAGCTTCCGCTGGTCGACAAGGCGGGCAGGCTCACAGGTCTGATTACGGTCAAGGACTTCGTGAAGACCTCGAAGCACCCCAAGGCCACCAAGGATGCCGAGGGGAGGCTGCGCGTCGCAGCCGCAGTGGGCTTCTTTGGTGACGCGTGGGAGCGGGCCACGACGCTCGTCGAAGCCGATGTGGACGTGCTTGTCGTCGACACCGCGCACGGCCACGCGCAGGCCATGATCGACATGATCAAGCGGCTCAAGGCCGATCCGGCCACGCGGCACGTGCAGGTCATCGGCGGCAACGTCGCTACGCGGGCGGGGGCCCAGGCGCTCGTCGACGCAGGTGTCGACGCCGTCAAGGTAGGCGTGGGGCCCGGATCGATCTGCACCACGCGCGTCGTGGCAGGCGTGGGCGTTCCGCAGATCACCGCGGTCTATGAGGCATCCTTGGCCGCGCGCGCTTCGGGAGTGCCCATCATCGCCGACGGCGGTCTCCAGTATTCGGGTGACATCGCCAAGGCGCTCGTTGCAGGGGCATCGTCCGTGATGCTGGGCTCGCTCTTTGCCGGATGCGATGAGACGCCAGGCGACCTGGTCTTGGTCAACGGCAAGCAATTTAAGAGTTATCGCGGCATGGGTTCGATGGGTGCGCTGGCGTCGCGCGGGCGCAAGTCCTACTCGAAGGACCGGTACTTTCAGGCCGACGCTCCGAGCGACGACGACCTCATCCCCGAGGGCATCGAGGGCCGCGTGCCCTTCAAGGGTCCCGTGTCCTCCGTGGTGCGCCAGCTCGTTGGTGGCCTCGGACAGTCGATGTTCTACGTGGGCGCTCGCACCATTCCCGAGCTGCAGTCCAGGGGGCGTTTTGTGCGCATCACCCCCGCGGGCCTCAAGGAGAGTCACCCGCACGACGTGCAGATCACGGTTGAGGCGCCCAACTACTCCGGCCACAGTTAGCAGTGGAACTCACCTGGCACACGCTTGCGATCCTTGCGGTCGTCGCGTTGGTGGCGGGCTTTGTCGACACCCTTGCGGGCGGCGGCGGGTTGCTCACCGTCCCTGCGCTTCTTCTCGCGGGGCTGCCTCCCCTCGCCGCGCTAGGCACCAATAAGCTTCAAAGCTCGTTCGGCACGGGCATGGCGACGTATCAGGTTCTCCGGCGGCGCCGCGTCACGTGGGCGCAGGTCCGCTTGCCGATGCTCATAGCCTTCGGTGGTTCGACGGCGGGGACCATCGCGATTCAGTTTGTCGACACCGATGGGCTGCGGTTGCTGATCCCCGTGGTGCTGGCGTTGGTCGCCGCCTACTTTCTGTTTGTTCCGCGCGCTCATCATCCTCCGGCGGAGCCGCGGATCAGCGAGCGAGCGTTCCGCTCTTCCGTTCTGCCCGCCATCGGCGCCTATGACGGAGCCTTCGGGCCGGGGACGGGCTCGTTGTTGGCGCTGTCGGGCGTCGCGCTGAGGGCGCGCACCTTGATCGAGTCCACCGCGATCGCCAAGACCCTCAACTTCGCGACGAACTTCGCGTCGCTGCTCGTGTTCTTGCTGGTGGGCCACGTGGTTTGGATCGCGGCCGCCGCGATGATCGGCGGTCAACTCTTGGGCGCCTACGCGGCCTCGCACGTGCTCTTTCGCGTCAAGCCGCTCGTGCTGCGCGCCTTGATCGTCGTGATGTCGCTCGGGATGCTTGTGCGGGTCCTGATCGGCTAGAAGAGCGAGGGCTCTTCTTCGGGTTCGACCGTGGGCGGGACGGAAACAGGCCACTCGGGGTTCGGAAGATCGTCGACGGTGCCCTTTGACTTGAGCCAGGCGCCAAAGCGGATGGCCCACGTGCGGTGCGCGGAAGCCTGCTGATCGTGAAGCTCCGTCAGCCCAATTTCGCCGATCGTCGGGTACCTTTGCGCGATCGCGTGGACCAGGTCCAGGGTCGCCAGCACGTCGGCATCGGCAGCGTGGAGGCTGTCCGCGTCGACGGGCACGACGTAGATGCGGCACATATCGATGAGCTTGCGCGGACCCTTGCGATAGTTGTCGAGGTGGCGGTCGAGCACCAGGGGATCGACGAGCGGGCGGATTCCGCCTGGCAGGCGTTGAGTCAGCGTGCGGAGGCCGTGGCGCTCAAGCTCAGACTCGAGGATCGTCAGGTCGTACTGGACGTTGAAGCCCACGACGGGCACGCCCGCCGCAAACGCCTCGGCGAGGACGGACGCGATCTCCTCAAGGGCATCGGCCGGCTTGGCGCCTTCCGCCTTGACCCTCTCGTTGGTGATGCCGTGCACCTGGGTCGCGCGCGCGGGGATTTCGACGCCGGGGTCGATCAGCCAGTTGGTCGTCTCCACGGCATCACCCTCCCTGCGGATGATCGCGGCAGAGACAATGCGGTCGGTCGTGGGGGAAACCCCCGTGGTCTCGGTGTCGAATCCCACCATCGGTCCATCTAGCCAGCTCATGTACCCAGCCTGGCACGTGGGTGCGACGCGTGGGTTCAGGCGCGGCGGGTCTGGACCGAGCGGAGCGGGTCGGGGTACCCAAATCCGACTCCAGGGGCGCTTATGGGTACAGGCCTCGCAAGCGGTGCGACTCGGTGACACGTCTGACCGCGAGCGCGGTCGCGGCCGCGCGATACGTGAGGTGGTTTGCGCGCGCGTAGTCGACGACGTCGTGCCAGGCCTTGGTCATGCGCTCCTCGAGGCGCTCATTGACCTCGCGTTCGCTCCATTGAATGGCCTGGTGTGCCTGGACCCATTCGAAATAGCTCACGATGACGCCGCCCGCATTGGCGAGGATGTCGGGGACGATGATGACGCCGCGGTCGATCAGGATCGCGTCGGCCTCCTTGGTTGTGGGGCCGTTGGCGCCTTCGACCACGATGCGGGCCCGCACTTTTGCCGCGTTCGCGCCCGTCAGCACGCCTTCGATTGCGGCGGGGATCAGTACGTCGACGTCGAGAGTGAGCAGTTCACCTGGTTCGATTGCTTCGGATCCTTCGAACCCGATGACCGAGCCGGTGCGGTCCACGTGAGCGGCAAGGTGCGTGATGTCGAGGCCGTCGCGCGAGTAGATGGCGCCGTCCACGTCGCTGACTGCCTGCACGGTGACTCCCGCTTCGGTGAGGAATCGCGCGGCATCGCGCCCCACCTTGCCGAAGCCCTGCACTGCGGCCGTCGATCGCTCAGGCTCGAGCCCGTGCGCGGTCATCGCCAACAACGTGATGTGAACGACCCCGCGTGACGTTGCCGTGGCGCGACCCAATGAGCCGCCAAGGCTCACGGGCTTGCCCGTCACGACGCCCTGCACGGTGTGCCCCTGAATCGCGGAATACGTGTCCATCATCCAGGCCATCGTCTGCTCATTGGTGCCGAAGTCGGGCGCGGGGATGTCCACCTCGGGGCCGATGATGGGCGAGATTTCCGATGTATACCTCCGGGTCACGCGCTCAAGTTCGCCGAGGCTGTGCGTGCGCGGGTCGATCGCCACGCCGCCCTTGGCGCCGCCGTAAGGCACGTCGACGAGCGCGCACTTCCACGTCATCCACATCGCGAGCGCGCGCACCTCGTCGAGGTCGACATAGGGCGCGTAGCGCAGGCCGCCCTTCGCAGGACCGCGCGAGAAATTGTGCTGGACTCGATAGCCGTGATAAACGGTGACGGTTCCATCGTCGCGGCGCAGGGGGATGCTCACCTGCAATTCGCGCCTGGCTGTCGCGAGCATCTTGTGCATGCCGTCGTCGTAGCCCAGGTGGGCGACAGTGGCTGCGAGCTGGGACAGCGCGTCGGCAAGGGGGCCCTCGGTGGGGCCTGTGGGCAACGTCATGGGGACCTCCTCGTCCACAATCCGACTGTAGTCCTGGGCGGCTGTTTCCCGTGGAGCGCCCATGAACGCATTCGCCCGCGCCGCCCGCGCCGATGCTGGGAGCGCGGGCGCTTACGAGCGATAGGCTGGGCTCGTGACTATAGAGATCGAGATTGGGCGCGGAAAGCGCGGACGCAGGGCGTATTCCTTCGACGATATGGCGATCGTGCCTTCGCGGCGCACGCGCGACCCCGAGAAGGTGTCTCTCGCGTGGCAGATCGACGCGTTCCGTTTTGAGATCCCCGTGCTCGCCGCACCGATGGACTCGGTCATGTCCCCTGCGACCGCAATCGCGCTGGGCAAGGCTGGCGGACTCGGAGTGCTTGACCTCGAGGGGCTGTGGACGCGCTACGAGAACCCCGCTGCCCAGCTCGCAGAGATCGCCTCGCTTCCCCGTGAGGCCGCGACCGCGCGCATGCAGGAGATCTACCGTGAGCCTGTCAAGCCTGAGCTGATTGCGGCCCGGCTCAGCGAGATCCGCGCCGCGGGAGTCACTGTCGCTGGCGCGCTTTCGCCCCACAACACTCAGGAGCACTACGAGGCCGTCGTGAAGGCCGGAGTCGACCTGTTTGTGATCCGCGGCACCACCGTTTCGGCCGAGCATGTCTCTGCCGATGGCGAGCCGCTCAACCTCAAGAAGTTCATCTATGACCTCGATGTCCCCGTGATCGTGGGCGGCGCGTCGACGTATCAGGCGGCGCTTCACCTCATGCGGACGGGTGCTGCAGGCGTGCTCGTTGGATTTGGCGGGGGAGCGGCTCAGACCACGCGCACGTCGCTGGGGATCCACGCGCCGATGGCCACCGCGGTGGCCGATGTGGCGGCGGCCCGTCGCGACTACCTCGACGAATCGGGCGGTCGCTACGTGCATGTCATCGCCGATGGTGGCCTCGGCCGCTCGGGCGACATGGTCAAGGCCGTCGCGTGTGGCGCCGATGCGTTCATGCTGGGCGCTGCGCTGGCCCGCGCCGAGGAGGCGCCCGGTGGTGGATTCCACTGGGGGCCCGAGGCGCACCACCCCGAGCTCCCGCGCGGCGAGCGCGTTCACGTGGGAACGGTGGGCTCGCTCGACGAGATCCTGTTTGGCCCAGGCACGCGTGCCGATGGCACCACGAACATCATGGGCGCGCTGCGTCGGTCGATGGCGACCACTGGGTATTCAGACCTCAAGGAGTTCCAGAGGGTTGACGTCGTGGTCAGCCCCTACCAGGGCGGCTAATCCTCGACCCTCCTGCGAGTGGCTTGATTTGTACCGCTTTTGGGTGCTGAACTGCATCTGATGGCTGGATCTGTACCAAACCCTCGCTCGGCGCGGTGCGGGTGCCCTCGCTGGGCACGGTGCGGGTGCCCTCGCTCGGCGCGGTGCGGGTGCCCTCGCTGGGCGCGGTGCGAATAAAGCCACTGGCCGCGTGAAGGGGCCTTCCGGCGGTACGAATTGCGCCACCAGCGACGCGAAGTGGCCCAGAAGCGGTACAGATTGAGCCACCCGGTGCAAGCGCCGCGTAGGCCGCGAATCTGGGAGAGTGAGCCCATGAATATTCGCCAGGCCACCCTGGGTGCTGCGTCGCTCGACGCGGGTGCCATCGTGACGTTTGCCGTCATCGGCCGTATGAGCCACGCGGAGGGGGTGCTTGGCCACGCCGGCCTTGGGTTGGCCCAGACCGTGTGGCCGTTCCTTGTGGGCGCCGCGATCGGTTGGGTGCTCGTCAAGGCTTGGACCAAGCCGTGCGCGTGGCGTCCCGTGGGATTGGCCGTATGGGGGACGACGCTGGTGGGCGGCATGCTGTTGCGGGTCGTGAGCGGCCAGGGCGTCGAGGTCTCGTTCGTGATCGTCGCTGGCGTGGTGCTCGCGGCGTTCCTGATTGGCTGGCGCGTGATCTCCGGGATGCTTGCCAAGCGGCTAGGGCTCAAGAAGTAGTAGCGCGTTCAATCACGGTGATGGTGCCCTTGTACATCCCCATCGCGCAGTGGTACTCGTAGGTTCCCGTTTTGGTGGGGGTGAACTCAGTGCTCGCCGTTTCCCAGATGGCTTCGATTCTGCCTAGCCCGAGAGAGTCCGCCTCGACGATGCTCGCGCACCCAGCGCCCACGGGTTCGAGCACCCACGTGACGGGCTGGTCGACGTAGACCACCGCATCTGCGGGGAAGTAGCCCTTGAGCGCCACCGTGGTGGTCAGCACCTGCCTGCCGTCAACGTCGACCACGTTGGACGTGCGCTCGGTGGCAGTCACAGCGGGGTGCGGCGCGAGGAGGCCGGTGCCTGTGAGCCCTCCGAGGCCCGTCACCACGGCGAACGCGATGACAACGACGCCGACCACGCGCAAGGGCCGACGCGTCGCAGACTCGCGCGCGGATGCCGCGGCCATGCCGACGGCAAACAGGCCGGGGGTGGTGCCGACGGCGAACAGGGCCATGAGCGCGCCACCCGTGACCGGGCTTCCCGAGGATAGGGCGAGCAGCTGCACCACTTGAGTGAATCCGCACGGCAGGAAGAAGGTCGCGGCTCCCAGGGCCGCGGCTCGCACGTGGGGCAGTGCGCCGGTGGACACGCGCGGCGCAGAGGCGCCTGCATCGGCGCGTGGTGCACGCCTCGCCCAGCGAGCCCATGAGGACGGGAGCGTGACTTGCCACGCGGCGATGCGCGGCGATGCCTCCGTGAGGCGAATTCCCAAAATGGCGGTCGCGAGCGCCACCGCGATCATCGCGATCGCGAGCGCCAACCCCCGCAACGCAAAGGCCTGGCCGATCACGCCAGCGAGCGCACCCAGCGCGCCGAAGCCAACGATGCGCCCGGCGTTGAACGACGCCTGCCTCGCGAGCGCGTCGGCCCGAGTGCCTGAAGCCGCCTTGACCGAGGCAGAGAGCGACAGGACCAGCCCGCCCACGAGCGCCATGCAGGTTGACAACGATGCGGCGACACCGAGCCCGAGCACCACGAGTGCAGTGCCGATGCTGAGCCCGGTGCTGAGCCCGCCGACGCGAGAGCCAGGATTCCATGCGGAGATCGCGAAAAAGACGATCGCCACCGCGGCGCCACCTAGCGCGATGTCCTGCCACACGGAGCGCTCGCGGGCCAGCCAAGGCCTGGTGCCGAGTCGGTAGGGAGTGTCGGCGAGGGCGGTGGTGAGGCCGGCGTCGGTCGGAAGGGAGGATCCGCTGAGCCGCACGATGCCTGTGCGTGCTGAGGCGGTCGCGGCGTCGACTCCTGGGAGGGCCGCGAAGGCCTGTGCGACGGTGTCCTCGCACGAGGCGCACGTCATCCCTGCAATGGGGATCTCGCGCTCTGTCATGGGCTCTCCTGGGTAAGGCGTTCTCAGTCGTCGCGATTCTAACGACCTGCCGCCCGGGATCGTCTCACAGGGGTTCCCCCTGCTCGCGGCGCGTCAAGCATGTCGTCTCAGGACGGCCGATGCCGCCGGAAGACCGCAGATGGCATCGCGCCACGACTCAAGCCAGGGTGAACTTATGAACCCCCGTGGCCAGCGTCTCGGCGATGTCGGTGAGATCCGTGACGACTCCGCCGACTTCGGTCGCGCTGCGCTGCGCGTCCTGTGCGGACTCGGACAGCACATGCGCGGCTTCGGCGATGTCGGTGGCCCCGCTTGCCGCGACGATAAGGTTGCGTTCGATTTCGCCGGTAGTGGCGGTCTGTTCCTCGATGACTGCGGAGATCGAGGCCTGGTGATTGTCGACACGCGAAATTGAGTCCCCGAGTCGTTCGATCGCTTCCCTCACCTCTGCGGAGTCAGTCGCCACCACTTCGAGGACAGGGCGGATCGCCGCGATGGCCTCTGCAGTCTGTTGTGCGAGGTTCTTGACCTCGCTGGCGACGACGGCAAACCCCTTGCCGGCTTCGCCTGCTCGTGCCGCCTCGATCGTGGCGTTGAGTGCCAGCAGGTTCGTTTGAACTGCGATGGCCGTGATGGCCTTCAGCACTTCTGCGATGCGTGACGAGGAGTCGCCAAGGCGCTCGGCGGTCGTGGCGGCCTCGGTGGTAATACCCACGGCGACGCGAGTCTCGCCTGTCGCGGCGGAGACGTCACGGGCAACGGACTGGATTGACGTGCGCATCTCCGTCATGGCCGCGGTCACGGACTGCACTTCTTGATTGGTGAGGCTGGCGGTGTCGGCGGTGCTTCCCGCATGCGTGGCCGTCAGCTTGGAAGCGCTTTGCAGTGTGTCGCTTGAGCCGCTGAGTTGGCCTGCTGTGGTTCGCACGGACTCCGCACCCGTGCGAAGGCTCATCACCGCGGTGCGCATGCCGATGATCGTTCCGCCGAGAGCGTCGCCCATGCGACCTATCTCGTCGCGGCCCTCACCCTTGAAATCCTCGGAAAGGTCGTTGTCGGCGACCTTGTTCAGTGCCGCGGTGATGCGGCCCACCCGCCTGGTGATGCGCCCTGTGGCGAAGACGATGAACCCCACGGCAATCGCCGTCACGGCGAGCCCGACGGCCAAGAGCGTAAGCGTCAGGTTTCTGGTGCCGGTCGCGAGGTGGTCGGGGACTACTCGCAGGTCAGAGTCAAAACCCCAAGCCGCGATCGTCCAGCCCCACGGCGCATAGCGAGTGACTTCGACGTTGGCACCGTCCCCAGCGAGGTCGACTCGTTCCATCGCAGTGGAGTCCGCGTCGGTCAGCGCGGCCCCCGCGTCGATGAGGCGCTGTGCGTACTCGGGGTCCGCGGCGGTACCCGCCTCGACGCCAGGCGGTGGGACCACCCAGGTGCCAGCGTCGGACAGGACCGTCACGTAGCCGCTGTCGCCCACGGTCACGTTTGCGAGGGCCGCGAGGAGCGGCGCGTCAACCTCCGACTGCGGCAGGCCCACGAAGACCGCGCCCGCAACGACGCCGTCTCTTTCGATCGGCGCGTAGGCGGTCACATATTGCTGCCCGACGACGGTTGCCGTTCCGTAGAAGCTCTCGCCAGCCAGGAGTTTGGCGACCACCGCATTGGGTGTGCCATCCGGGTTCACGGCGGCAATGTAGGTGCCGATGGCGCGGGCTCCCGCGTCGTTCGCAACAGTAGTGGCGATGCGGAGCATGTCGCCGTCCGCGTTCATGCGTTGGAACACGGTCGTGGCCGCACCCAGGAGGTTGGTGATCTCGTCGACGACGGGAACCGGCGTCGCGAAGTCGGAGACCTGTCCCAGCTCGCTGCCATTGACGATGAGGCGCGGCAATTCGATCGCGGTCACATCGCCGGTGGCCTGGTTCTTCGCATCCCAGGTGATGGGCTCGCCTAGCGAGATGTCGCCCAGGTTGTCGATGGTCTGTTCTGCGACAGCGAGTTCGGACTCCATGCGCGTGGTCACCGTATCCACTTGGGTGGACACGAGTGCGTGAGCGGACTTCGCTGTCTGCATCATCGACTCCGCGGTGAGCCGCTCGACGTCACGTCCCGCCTGGTCGGCAAGCTGATTCGCCTGAGCCGCGCCGACTGCTGTAAGCGCGATCGAGGTCGCGAGTACCGCCAGCGCACCAAGGGAGACGAGTTGCAGTTTCAGGCTCGTACCGAGTGTGGGAAAGCTCTTGCGCATGATGAACCTTTTGTCGAGGGTGGCGTTCAGGTGCCGTTACCGCGCCCATCGGCCCGCTGCCCCCAGAAATGAGGGCACTGGGGAGTGTCCGTGCGGGGATTGTCAGGCGCAAAGAGATGGGCCACCACCGAGGCGCGCCCGATGCGTAGGACGATGCGTAGGACGCTGGTCGAGGCGTGATCGCCCGGGTCCCTGTGGGCGCTCGGGCGCGGAGGGGCCAGCCCTACGGGGCAGGCGCGAAGCTGATGGACGCCGCGAGGACGTACCAGGCCGCGACCGCCATGCCGTCGTCCTGGTAGATCCTTGGCGTCCCTGAGGTCACTATCCAACTGTGCGCCCCAGCGTCGATGAACACCTTGACGGGCGGGTCGTTTTCGGCGTAGGCCGTCGCTCCGTCGATCTTGGGATCCCACTTCGAGGCGTTGGCGGGCGCGGAGACGGATGGGGTTTCGACGACGTCGAAGGAATACCCCCCGTCAAGCTCGCCGTTCGTATCAAAGGACCTGGTCACGCGGAAACCGCCGTCGATGGTCTCGACGCGCATGTCGTCGGCGATGGTCAAACCCACCTCGGCGGCTGCGGCCCGCGCGGCGGCTTCGTCCCCTGTGGGCCGGAAGATGACCCAGAAGGAGAACGCGGCGACCGCGGCAACGAGCACCATTGCGATGATCACGATCTCGCGGTGCGGGCGGGAACCCGCGGGCTCAGAACCGTCGCCGCCTGAGGTGATCCCAGGAACGCGCGGGTCCTTTGTGGGAGTGGCTCCCTGGTGCGCCGCTGGACCGATAAATGGCCTCATTTTTGCCCCCCTGCTCGGTCTCCTGACTCTACTCCTGGCGTCGGGTTGACGTGCGGCGTCCGCAACGGCTGTACTTCTTGCATGGACGACCCCGCGAATACCAGGCTGACGCCCACGCCGTTGCGACCCGTGGAGGGACCGCGATGACCGACCAGATGTGGTGGAGCGTCGCGCTCGTCCTGCTCCTGATCCTCGTCGGCGGAGTGTTTGCCGGTACCGAGTTCGCATTGGTGTCGCTCCGCGACAGCCAACTCGATCAACTCGCCAAGCGGGGCAAGCGGGGTGCCCATGTGGCGCGCGTGGCGCGCAACCCCAACCGTTTTCTGGCGGCCGTGCAGATCGGTGTGACCGTCGCGGGCTTCGTCTCCGCCGCCTACGGGGCGTCCACCTTGGCGCCGGCGCTGGTTCCCGCTCTCGAGTCGGTGGGCCTGAGTGAGGCCGCGGCCCTCACGTCGGCGACAATCCTGTTGACGCTCGTCGTCGCGTATCTGTCGCTCGTGTTCGGCGAGTTGGCGCCCAAGAGGTTCGCGCTGCAGCGCGCCCAAGGGCTCGCGCTCGCGGTCACGCCCGCGCTCGACCGCTTCGCAACGCTCATGAGGCCCGTCATCTGGCTGCTGTCCGTCTCGACGGATGCCGTGGTGCGGCTGCTCGGCGGCGACCCCACGGTGCGGGCAATGACGATGTCCGGCGAAGAGCTGCGGAACCTGGTCGATTCCCATGAGGGAATTCCTGCCGATGCGCGGCGCATCGTGCGCGACGTGCTGGCCGTGAATGAGCGCACCGTTGCCGAGGTGTTGCGCCACCGCGCGGATGTGGAGTTCATCGACGAGGCCGCCGCGGCTTCCGACGTGATCGCTCGCGTGGCGGCGCTGCCGTATTCGCGCTATCCCGTGACCGCCGGCACGGTGGACGACGTGGTCGGGTTTCTGCACGTGAGGGACCTGCTCACCGCCGCGCCCGGTACGGAGGTGGGCACGCTCGCCAGGGAGATTCTGCACGTGCCGTCGACCGCGCTGGTGATGCCGGTTTTGGCGCAGATGCGCTCGGGCAGGCACCAGATTGCGGTGGTGGTCGACGAGCACGGCGGCACCGACGGCATCGTCACCTTCGAGGACCTCCTGGAGGAGCTGGTGGGGGATATTGCCGATGAGTACGACCCGCCGGCGCCCGTACTGGTCGATGCCGATGGCGACACTCTTGACGCGGGGATCACTATCGAGGAGTTTGCCGAACGCACGGGTGTGACGTTGCCCAATGGTCCGTATGAGACGGTGGCTGGCTTTGTTGTCGCGCGCCTTGGCCGGCTCGCGCGGGAGGGGGACGAGGTCCGGGTGGAGAGCGTCGGCGAGGCCGACGACGACGATGCGGTCGCCGAGCCACCCATGATTCTGACCGTCGCGGAGGTGGACGGGCGCAGGATTCGCCTGGTCAGGGCGTCGCTCGCTCGCGCCTCGTAGCGCGACCGTGTGGAAGGGTCCGACGTCGGAGGGCGCGGCTACGCTTTCGCCATGCGCTGCGCCGTCATCCGTCATGTTGCCTTCGAGGACCTAGGGCTGTGGGAGGCGGAGATTCGCGCCCACGGCTACGACATCGACTACCTGGACGCGGGGGTGGACGACCTGACTTCGTTCGCCGATGCGGACCTGGGCGTGGTGCTTGGCGGGCCGATCGCCGTGGGGGACGCGGACCTGTACCCGTTCGTGGCGGAGGAGCTTGCGCTTATCGGGGCGCGGGTGGTCGCTGGCCGGCCGACGCTTGGCGTGTGCCTGGGGGCACAGTTGATCGCGGCCGCGTTGGGCGGGCAGGTGCGGCCGGGCACGCTCGAGATTGGGTGGGCTGGCGTGGACCTCACCGAGGCCGCCGCCGCGACGCCCCTGCGCCACCTTGCCGGTGCACCCGTGCTCCATTGGCATGGCGATGCGATCACGCCGCCGCCTGGCGCCGTGGTGTTGGCCTTCACGGACGCGACCCCGTGCCAGGCGTTCGCAGTAGGTAGCGCGCTCGCTTTGCAGTTCCATGCGGATGCCGATGCTGAACGGATCGAGCAGTGGCTGATCGGGCACACGGCGGAGCTTCGTGCCGCTCACATCGATATCCCCGCGCTGCGCGAGGAGTCGCGCGTGCACGGTGACGCGGCCGCGATGGCGGGCATCGCGCTAATCAGGGAGTGGTTGCGGTCGTTGTGAAAGGGTGTGCGCATGGCCGCAGAGATTACTGAGTTTTGCGTTGCCGACGCCGCCGCGTGGCGCGCGTGGCTGGATGCCCGCGAGGACGCATCGGACGGTGTGTGGCTGATTCTTGCGAAGAAGGGCACCGCCGAGCCGACCTCGCTCAGTTATGCCCAGGCGCTCGACGAGGCGCTGTGCAGCGGCTGGATCGATGGCCAGAAGCGCAGCCGCGATCAGGCGACGTTCTTGCAGCGCTTCACGCCGCGGCGCGCGCGTTCGATGTGGTCGGCACGCAACGTGGAACACATCGCCAGGCTGGAGGCGGAGGGGCGCATGCGTGCCCGTGGCCGCGTGGAGGTGGCGAAAGCCCGCACCGACGGCCGGTGGGACAGGGCCTACGCCGGGTCGGCCGACGCGGTGGTTCCCGACGATCTGGCGACGGCGCTCGCGGCCGACCCGGCGCTGGGGGAGCGCTTTGAGGCGCTCACTAGGGCTCAGCGGTTTAGCGTGCTGCATCCGCTCATGACCGCGGCTACGCCCGAGACTCGGGCGAGGCGACTGGCGAAACTGTTGACGGGCCTGAGGGGCTAGAGCGAGGCCAGCAACCCGGCTTGAGTGTCCCCACCCCACCCACAGTGAGTCAAGAAGTCGCTTCCGAGGGGATCAAGCCTGACCGCCGTGAGGGAGCGACTTCTTGACTCGCGCCCAAGGCGACGCCACCACATCGCCCAACCCACGCGTCGGCCGGGCTGGAGCGTCAGCCGGTACGAATCAAGCCACTGGGAGCAGTTTGGTGCCCAAAACCGGTACAGATTGAGCCATTCGCGGGGGAGGGGAGGGGCGGGCCGGGGTTGGCCGGCGGGGGCACCCCCAGAACGCCGAAGCCCCGCCTTCCACGGGGAAGGCGGGGCTTCTGGCTTTCTTGGAAGGGAAAGACTTACTCGTTGTCGCCACCAGTGGCGACGGTTGCGGCGACCTTGCCCTCTTCGAGACCGCGCGCATCGGGCCAGACCCAATCGGCAACCTCGGGCTGGTCCTCGCCGTGCTCACGCGCGTAGCGGCGGGCCGCAAGGCGCATGTCGAACAGCTTCTGACGCAGTGAGGCGGCACGCGTGCCGAGGCCAGGCACCTGGTCGATGACGTCCATGACCAAGTGATACCTGTCGATGTCGTTCATCATCGCGATATCGAAGGGCGTGGTCGTGGTGCCCTCTTCCTTGTACCCACGCACGTGTAGGTTGTCGTGTCCGTTGCGGCGGTACGTGAGGCGGTGGATGAGCCACGGGTAGCCGTGGTAGTTCATGATGATCGGCTTGTCAGTGGTGAACAGCTGATCGAACTCGCGGTCGGAGAGCCCGTGCGGGTGCTCCTTCTCGGGCTGCAGACGCATGAGGTCGACCACGTTGATCATGCGCACCTTGAGCTCGGGGAGCTCCTGGCGGATGATGTCGATCGCGGCCAGGATCTCGAGTGTCGGCACGTCGCCCGCAGCGGCCATGACCACGTCGGGCTCCTCGCCAAGCGGCACGTTGGAGGCAAACTCCCAGATGCCGATGCCGCGGGTGCAGTGATCGATCGCCTGGTCCATCGTGAGCCACGACGCCTGGGGCTGCTTGCCGGCAACGACCACGTTGACGTAGTTGCGCGAGCGCAGGCAGTGGTCATAGATCGACAGCAGCGTGTTGGCGTCCGGCGGCAGGTAGACCCTGACGACTTCGGCCTTCTTGTTGACCACGTGGTCGATGAACCCTGGATCCTGGTGGCTGAAGCCGTTGTGGTCCTGGCGCCAGACGTGCGAGCTCAGCAGGTAGTTGAGCGAGGCCACTGGACGACGCCATGGGAGTTCGCTCGATACCTTGAGCCACTTGGCGTGCTGGTTGAACATCGAGTCCACGAGGTGGATGAACGCCTCATACGAGGTGAACACGCCGTGGCGGCCGGTGAGGAGGTAGCCCTCGAGCCAACCCTGGCACTGGTGTTCCGAGAGCATCTCGACGACGCGACCCTCATGGCCCATGTGCTCATCGTCAAACTCGCTGCGTGCGTTCCACACCTTGTTCGTGACGTCGAGCACTGCCTGCAGGCGGTTGGACGCGAGCTCATCCGGGGCAAAGATCCGGAAGTTGTCCCTGTTGGCCGCCATGACGCCCTTGAAGTACCCACCCAAGACGCGGGTGGCCTCGGCCTGACCGGCACCGGGTTGCGGGACGTCCACTGCGTAATCGCGGAAGTCCGGCAGGCGCAGGTCCTGAAGCAGGAGCCCGCCGTTCGCCTGAGGAGCGGCCGACATGCGCAGCTCGCCCTTGGGTGCGAGCTTGGTGACCTCGGGCCTCGGAGTGCCGTTCTCGTCGAACAGCTCGTCGGGGCGGTAGGACTGCATCCAGTCCTCGAGGATGTGCAAGTGCTCGTCGGTGTCCCTCGCGGAGGCAAGCGGCACCTGGTGGGCGCGCCATGAGCCCTCGGTGATCTTGCCGTCGATCTTGGGGGGACACGTCCAGCCCTTGGGGGTGCGCATGATGATCATGGGCCACATCGGGCGTTCCATGTCGGGGTTGCGCGCGGCCTCTTCCTTGATCGCGGCAATCTCGTCCATGACCGTGTCGAGTACCTCGGCGAACCGGGCGTGGAATGACTCGGGCGACTCGTCGTCAAAGCCACCAACGAACGTGTGCGGTTTGTGACCGTAGCCGCGCATGAGGCTGTTGAGCTCGTCTTCGGAGATGCGCGCGAGCACCGTGGGGTTGGCGATCTTGTACCCGTTGAGGTGCAGGATCGGCAACACGACGCCGTCCGTGGCGGGGTTGATGAACTTATTCGAGTGCCAGCTCGTGGCGAGGGGGCCCGTCTCGGCCTCGCCGTCACCAACGACGGCCGCGACCAGCAGGTCGGGGTTGTCGAAGGCCGCACCGTAGGCGTGACTCAGCGCGTAGCCGAGCTCGCCGCCCTCGTGGATCGATCCAGGAGTCTCGGGAGCCACGTGCGACGGAATGCCACCGGGGAACGAGAACTGCTTGAACATCCGCTTGAGGCCGGCCTCGTCGTTCGAGATGTCCGGGTACGTCGAGGTGTAGGTACCGTCGAGGAAGCTCGACGCGACCAGGCCGGGGCCGCCGTGTCCTGGTCCGATGATGTACATCGTTGGCTGCTTGCGCGCCTTGATCATGCGGTTGAGGTGCGCATAGATGAAGTTCAGTCCGGGGGTGGTTCCCCAGTGGCCGACCAGGCGGGGCTTCACGTGGTCGCGGTGAAGCGGCTCACGGAGCAGTGGGTTGTCGAGCAGGTAGATCTGGCCGACGCTCATGTAGTTGGTGGCACGCCACCATAGGTCGATTCCGGAAATCTCTTCGGGTGATGTCGACTCTGTGGAGCGATGAGCCCAGGGGTGGGGCGACACGTGGTACTCCATTCTTGTGGGGTCCCCCCAGCATTGCACGCCTCAAACGTTTTCGACAGGGAATAGGTCCTTAACCAGGACGCTCTGTCCGCGGTGCTCGTGCCTCCATGCGCGGTGATTCGGCCCGGACGGCCCCGGGGCGAAGCCCTCAGCCCAGAAGGTCCGTGAGGTCGAGCCAGCGGTCCTCAAGCTCTGAAGCCTCGGCGTCGAGCACCGGCAGTCGCGCCGCGAGCGTCGCGAGGCCCGGATAGTCCTCCGGGTCGTGCGCGGTCATCTTCGCGTTCAGCTCTGTCTTTTGCTGTAGGACCTTCTTGAGGCGCCTTTCGACGGCCGCGAGTTCCTTCTGGGTGGCCCTCAGGTCGGCGCCGCCCAGACTGTCCGCGGAACGCGACGCCAAAGGCGAGGCCCCAGCCGCCGAGACGCCGGCGTCGGAAGCGTCGCGCCCGAATGTCCCCACGCCGCCACCTGTGCCCGTGCGGCCTCTCGCGATTGCGACGTACTCGTCCACCCCGCCAGGCAGATGCTGCAGCGCGCCGTCGATCACAGCGTATTGCTGGTCGGTGACCCGCTCCATGAGGTATCTGTCGTGCGATACGACAATGAGGGTGCCGGGCCAGGCGTCGAGGAGGTCCTCGAGCGAAGTGAGCATGTCGGTATCAAGGTCGTTCGTCGGCTCGTCGAGCACGAGCACGTTGGGCTCGCTCAGCAGCACGACGAGCAGTTGGAGGCGCCGACGCTGGCCGCCAGACAGGGCGCCGACGACGGTCTTCAGCTGGGAGGGCTCGAAGCCGACGCGCTCGAGCAGCTGGCCGGGCGTGACCTCGGTGCCGTCCGCCAGCTTGATCGAGGTGTACTGCTTGAGCACGGTGGCCACGCGCTGGCCTGCCCACTCGTCAAGCTCGACCAGGTGCTGAGACAGGGCGGCCACGCGCACTGTCGTGCCGCGCTTGACGTGGCCGCGGGTGGCCTCGAGTTCACCGGTGATGAGCTTGAGAAGAGTCGACTTGCCCGCGCCGTTCGCGCCCAGGATGCCCGTGCGCTCCCCGGGCCCGAGGAGCCACGTGATGTCCTTGAGTACTTCCTTTTCAACCCCAGCCTCGTCGCCCGTGGGCGAGGGGTAGGTCACCGATGCGTTCTGAACGCTCACCACGATCTTGCCCAGGCGGGACGCGGCCAGGCGCTGGAGCTTGATGGGGTCACGCACCTCGGGCACGTCTGCGATGAGGTCGTTGGCCGCGTCGACGCGGAACTTTGGCTTGGTGCTGCGCGCCTTCGCGCCACGGTGTAGCCACGCGAGTTCCTTGCGCAGCAAGTTCTGGCGGCGCTGCTCGGTCACGGACGAAATCCGGTTGCGTTCGAGGCGCTGAAGGATGTACTCGGCGTACCCGCCCACATACTGCTCCACGCCCTTGTCAACGACTTCCCACGTTGCGGTGGTGACCTCGTCGAGGAACCACCTGTCGTGAGTGACCACCACGAGCGCGCCCTTGGAGGCGGTCCAGCGGCGCTTCAGGTGCTCAGCGAGCCACGCGACGCCGTCGACATCGAGGTGGTTGGTGGGCTCATCGAGCACCAGGACATCGTCGTCGGCCACGAGGGCTCGCGCGAGGGCGACCCTGCGGCGCTGTCCGCCGGAGAGGCTAGCGACAAGGGCGTCGGCGTCGAGATCGGGAACCAGGCCAGACATGATGTCGCGCACGCGGGGATCGCCTGCCCACTCGTGAGTGTCCGCGTCACCCACGATCGCCTGCAAAACAGTAGATCCCTCGGCAAACTTGTCGCCCTGGTCGACCACGCCGATGCGCACCCCCGTGGCGCGAGTGATCCGGCCAGTGTGCGGCGTTTCGAGGCCCGCAAGGCAGCGCGTGAGTGTGGATTTACCGGCACCGTTCGCGCCAACAACGCCGATGCGGTCGCCGTCTTCGAGGCCGAGAGTGACGCGTTCGAGCACTCGACCGGTGCCGTAGTCGACTCCGATATCTTCCGCTCCGACTAGGTGTGCCACTGGTCAAGAGTAGACGGGTTCGAGCGGGCTACCTTGCGCCGACGGCCGTGGAGTCGCTTGCGACCATGGCTTCGCCGTGCTTTGTACGCCACTCGGGAGAGGTCCTCACCACGAGCGCGGGCCACAGGGGATTGTTCGAGAGCACCCTCGCCGCGGCGTCGGCCTTGATCTGGGTGATCTCGTCGAACACGTCCTCGAGCAGCGCGGCGATGCGTCGGTGAAGGTGGCGCGGCTCCTCATCGCGCGACAGATCCAGCGTGTACGCCGCATAACCCGCCGCTCTCAGGAGATCCTCGCGCGCGATTTCATCGTCGAGGTCTTCCTTGGCCAAAAGTGGCGCGTGGATCACCGTGAGGACCACGCCGTCGTGTGTGGGCGAGAGAAGCACGCCACGGTGGTCGTCAAAGTGGTCAGGGTCCTCGAACTCGGCCTCGGACACCAGGGCGACCGCAAGCGCGAAGTCGCGATCCTTGACGAGGGCAATGGCGCGAGTGAGCGCCGACGCGGGGGCCGAGTGGACGACGGTAATTGGCTGGTCTCCATACGCGTCGTCGCGCACGATGGTCGACATGGGGCTCAGGCCATGATCGACCGCATCGGAACCCTCGCGGCCCACGAAGGTGGGCATATGGCGACGCTTATGAGCAGCGCGATCGACGTGAACGAGAATCAGTCGATGCAGATAGCTGGTCATCCAGGGGCACGACGGCGCATTCTCGGCGGGGGGAGGGGTGTTTGAGAGCCACGCCGCCATGCCATCTAGCAGGAGGTCCGTGGGCTCGCGGCTGGCGTGGGTGACCCAACTTGAGATCGGGACGCTCAACGAAACCTCCTGGATGGCGTGGGTGATGCGCGCAGCATCACCAAAGACGGGGATGAGGTCACCGTACGAGTTTGCCTCACCAACGGCCAAGCATGTGTGGCGAGACCGACATGCTGACCATGAGCGCGACGATGCGAGGCGCTCAGTCCGAGCGTGCCTTCGAGCGCAATTCGACGAGCGGCCACAACGGTTCGATGTTCAGCACGCGCGCCTCGGCATCGGTCTTGATATGGGCGATGTCGTCCAGGACGTCCTCCATGAGCAGCGCCAACCGCGTGTGATCTTCGAGGCTGAACTCGTCCCAATCGCATTCGAACGTGTAGCTGGTGAAGCCCGAGACTCTCACCACGTCCTCGCGGTCCTGGGAGTCCTGGCCGGACGTTCCCTCGGGGACGATCATGAACGGGATCACGACGCCACTCTCACGCGGATCGAGGAGCCGTGACTGGTGCAGGTGGAAGAGGTCGGCGTCCATAAACTCCGCCTCGGTGAACACGGGAATCAGTGCGGAGCGCTCTGCGTGCGTGGCGCGCGCAATCGCCTCAGCAAGGGTTGACGTCCCCGCGGTGTGTTCCACCGATAGGGCCTCAAGTCCGTACTCGTCATAGGGAATGACCTCGCACATGGGGCGCAGTCCGTGACTTGCGTGCACGGAGAGACTGCATGGTTGCGATGACAGGAACGTGGGGCGTTGGCGGCGCTTGTGCAGCGCACGATCCGTGTGCGCCACGATCGCCGCGAACACGGCGTCGGCCAGGAAGGGGCACGACTCAGGAGTCGCTGCCGCCAGCCTTATTGAATCATCGACCCACTCGTGCAGGGCGGTGATCATCCCTGAACTTGGCTCGCGCGATGCGTGCGCCACCCAACTCGATGTCGTCGCCATCCCGGCCTCCTCGTGCGTCAACGGCGCGAGGAAATGATGCCATGGTGGCGCCGCGGTCCTCACCCACAGTGCCTATCGGCCGCGCAGGCTTGGTTGTGAGGAACGTGACGCGGTTCGTTGATTTCGTGCGGGCGCGGGAGTGGCGTCGGATGCGCGGCTAGGAGACCGCGGCGATCGACTCCAATGCGATTTCGCGCTCTTCGTTGGTGGGAACAACCCACACCTGAACGGGCGAGTCGTCCGCGCTGACCAGTTCGGCCTTCTTCTTGCGACCCTCATTGCGCTCGGGGTCGATGATGATGCCGAGCTCTGAAAGTCCAGCCATCGACTGGGCGCGCACGATGTCGGAGTTTTCGCCGACACCAGCGGTGAACACGATCGCGTCGAGGTGACCCAACTGTGCGTAGTACTGACCCACGTAGCCGCGGATGCGGCGGCAGTAGATCTCGAGGCCAAGCTGGGCGTCGTGAGCGCCTTCGCCCGCAGCCTGCTCTACGTCGCGCATATCGCTGTAGCCGGTGAGGCCAAGCATGCCTGACTGACGGTTAAACAGGTGGTCGATCTCGTCGAGCGTCATCCCTGCGCTGCGGCCCAAGTGGAACGCGACGGCGGGGTCGATGTCGCCCGTCCTGGTGCCCATGACCAGACCTGCGAGGGGAGTGAGTCCCATCGAGGTGTCGATCGCGCGGCCCGCGCGCATCGCGCACGCCGAGGCGCCGTTGCCCAGGTGCAGGGCGATGATGTTGACCTCTTCGGGTCGCTTGCCCATGACGCGGGGAGCCTCGTGAGACAGGTATGCGTAACTGGTCCCGTGGAAGCCGTATTTGCGAATCGAGTGCTCGGCCGCGACGTTCTTGTCGATCGCGTACGTGTACGCGGCTTCGGACATCGTCTGGAAGTACGCGGTGTCGAAGATGGCCACGTGGGGCTTGTCTGGGAACGCCTCGCGAGCGGCAGCAATCCCCGCGAGGTTCGCGGGCATGTGCAGCGGTCCGAGCGGAATCAGCCGCGTGATCTTGCGCTCTACCTCGTCATCGATGATCGTCGGGGCTGAGAACTCCTCGCCGCCGTGGAGCACGCGGTGGCCGATGACGGTGAGCTGGCTGAGGTCCACACCCGAATCGGGCGCGCCAAGCAGCTCGATGACCTCGCGGATGGCGGTTCCGTGGTCCGTCACGCGCTCGATGAGACCTGATGCCAAGGGGGCATCGATGGTCGTGTCGACCACTTGGTACTTAACGGAGCTCGATCCACAATTGAGGACCAGGGCCATGCCGATGTAGTTCACTGCCACGTCTTATCCCTCCGCCGCGGCATCCGCGGACAGTTGCTGCGCCTGGATCGCCGTGATGGCGACCGTATTGACGATATCTTGCACGAGTGCGCCGCGGCTGAGGTCGTTCACGGGCTTGCGAAGGCCCTGGAGAACGGGCCCGACGGCAACCGCGCCAGCGCTACGTTGAACGGCCTTATAGGTGTTGTTTCCCGTATTGAGGTCCGGGAAGATCAGGACGGTCGCGCGGCCTGCAACGAGCGAGTCGGGAGCCTTGGACTTGGCGACCGACGGCTCGACTGCCGCGTCGTACTGAATGGGGCCGTCGACCAGGATGTCCGGACGACGTTCACGCACCAGGCGAGTCGCCTCGCGCACCTTGTCGACGTCGGAACCGGTGCCCGACTCTCCGGTGGAGTAGGAAAGCATCGCCACGCGCGGCTCGATGTTGAACTGCAGCGCGGTCTCCGCAGAGGAGATCGCGATATCGGCCAACTGCTCGGCGGTGGGGTCGGGGTTGACTGCGCAGTCGCCGTAGACGAGCACGCGGTCGGCCAGACACATAAGGAAGACGGACGACACGACGGAGACGCCTGGCGTGGTCTTGATGATTTGGAACGACGGCACGATCGTGTGCGCCGTCGTATGCGCGGCCCCGGACACCATGCCGTCCGCAAGGCCCAATTGCACCATCATCGTGCCGAAGTAGCTCACGTCCTGGACCCGGTCGCGTGCCGCATCGGGCGTCATGCCCTTGGCCTTGCGCATTTCGTAGTATTCCGCGGCAAAGCGGTCGACGTACTCGGGGTCGCTTGGCGAAATCAGTTGGGCGGCCGAGAGGTCGATGCCCAGCTCTCCCGCTCGCGTGGTGATCGCAGCGGGGTCGCCCAGGATCGTCAGGTCGACGACGTTGCGGGTGAGAAGCGTGCCCGCCGCGCGAAGGATGCGGTCGTCCTCGCCTTCCGGCAAGACGATGCGGCGACGGTCGGCGCGCGCCCTGTCGAGAAGCGCGTACTCGAACATGAGCGGCGTGACAACGTCGGTGCCAGCGAGGTTGAGTCGATTGATGAATTGGCCGGCATCGACGTGGTTCTCGAACATGCTGAGGGCCATGTCGACCTTGAGGACCGATTCGCGAGACAAGCGGCCGCGGGTGTTCCAGCAGCGTTGCGCTGTCTCGAACGTGCCCAGGTCCGTCGCGATGATCGGCAGTGTGGGGCCCAATCCATCGATGAGTCGCTGCACGGATGCGGAAGGACGGAAGCCGCCGTTGACGACGATTCCGGCGAGCGCGGGGAAGCCCGAGGCGGAGTGTGCCGTGAGGGATGCGAGGAGGATATCGGCCCTGTCACCAGGGGCGATGACGAGGCCGCCCTCTTCAAGCCTGTCGAGAAGATGTTCCACCGTCATCGCGCCGATCTGGATCCCGCGCACCTCGCGTGACATGAGCGCGGCGTCTCCCGCGATCATCTCGCCGTTGATCGCGTCGGATAGCGCCCCAAGCGTGGGGGCGTAGAGCAGCGGCTCCTCGGGGAGCGCTGCCACGCCGATGTCTTCAGGCAAGGCGGCCTTGATCGCGTCGACTTGGGCGGGATCGCACCGGTTCGCGAATGCCGCGACGACCTTGGCGTGGTGCTCCTCCATGGTCGAGCGTGCCTGCGCGATCACTTCCGCGATGTCCTGGGGCGAGCGGTCGGCGCCGCGCACCACGAGGGCGACGGGTGCGCCGAGGTTCGCGGCGACCTTCGCGTTCAGCTCGAATTCTGCGGGCCCCGCAACGTCCGTGTAGTCGCTGCCGACGATGACGACGACGTCGCACTTGCGGGCGACCTCGTGGTACCTCGTCACGATGCGCGACAGCGCGGCTTCCTGGTCAGCGTGGAGCTCTTCGTAGGTCACGCCGACGCATTCGTCATAATTGAGGTCGACGCCGTCGTGGCCCAATAAGAGCCGCAACACGTAGTCGGAGCCGTCGGAGACGCGCGCCACGGGGCGGAAGATGCCCACCTTGGTGACGGACCGCGCGAGCAGCGCAGTGATGCCCAACGCGATGGTGGACTTGCCTGTATCGCCCTCGACTGATGCGATGTATATATTGCGGGTCACGCCTCCAGCATTCCATGCCTTGGCCGGGACTTTCGGCCCGGCGGTGGACCTTGTGCTATTTGCCACCGTTTCTTGTTGCTGGGTGGAGGTGCCCCTACCTTGGGGGGTATGGACCCCGCTGCGCTCAGACGCGCGTTCGATCGCGTGAGTCGCGTGGGCCTTGGCAACGTGGACCGGCCCACCGCCAGATATGTCCAGGGGTCCAATCAGTACCTGGTCATCGCGTTGTCGACGGCGCTTCCATTTGAGGTCTTTTTTCTGGTCGCAGGCGGCGGCAGTCTGGGGCCCGTCGCGGCCATCCAGGCGGCCCTCATTGTGTCGTGGGTCGGGTGTTTTGCCCTGAATGTGACCGGTTGGGTGCGCACCTCTGCTGTCATCGAACTCCTCGCGCCACTGGTGGCGTTTACGGCGCACACGTGGTTGCTGTCGTACAGGGCCGGATTCTTGCTGCCGATGCTCATGACGGCGGGCGTCTCATTCGTGACCTTCTCACCGCGAATGAGGCGGTGGGGCATTGCGCTCACCACGGCATCCGGTGTCGCGGTCGCGTGGGCGTATCTCGACGAGCGGGTGGCTGAGCCGCGGCTCGACGTCAGCGCCGCGATGGTCGATGGATTGCTGGTGGCAAACGTCGTCCTCGTCACCGTGGTCCTGGGCCTCACCTCGGGGCTGAACCACCACTACTTTTCGCGTGAACGCCGGCGAGCGGAGCGGCAACTCGAGGCTGCGGAGACGCAGGCGCGCACCGATCCTTTGACGCGGCTGACCAACAGGCTCGGAATGGCAGAGTCGCTCGCCGCGATCCCCCCAAAGGCGCCGTACGCACTGGCTCTCATCGACCTCGACCGTTTCAAGGAGGTCAACGACACCTACGGTCACGCGCGCGGCGACATCGTGCTCGCGCAAGTGGCGCACGTGCTTGAGGAGTCGATCGGAAGCGCGGGAACGGTTTCACGCTGGGGCGGCGAGGAGTTCCTGGTGCTCATGCCGGCGATTCGCCTCACGGCGGCGCTCGCGGCTCTCGAGCGCGCGCGCAATGCAATGGGGCCCCTCGTCCGTTCCGAACTCGATGTCGTTCCCGTGACATTCTCGGCGGGACTCGCAATGGCCTCGCCAGGGCTGTCCTGGGAGACGACGGTCCGAGTGGCGGATGCACTGCTCTACGACGCAAAAGAGGCGGGAAGAAATCGAATGCGACATGCCCAGGTTCGTGGCGACGATTCGGGCGGGGATGAGTGACGGGATCTAGGCAGGATCGCCAACCGTCGCTATTGTTGAAAAGCACTGAGGACCACCTCGGTCAACACGGTGGTGACGCCGAACCTTCACGCACACGAATCTTGGGGGTTCACCTGTGACGACCGAAGCGGGCCTTGTGGCCAGGCGGCGACGCGACATGCTCGGTGGTCTCGCCCACATGATCGACATCCGCACGGGAGCGAGCCGCAGCGAATCCACCCAGGCGACCTGGAGCGCTCACGACTTCGCGGCATTCTCCGCGCTCCTCACTACGACCTACCTCCTGTACTACACCGGGTGGGCGGACGGGTGGCTTGGACGGCTCGTCATCATCAGTGTCGCGGCGCTTGCCGGGCACGTGGGAGCGGTCGTTCTCGCATTCAGGGGTCGCCAACTCGCGTCGGCGCTCTTGGCGGTCACCACCTCGACCGTGCAGATCATCACGGCGGTGCAGATGCTCGGATGGGAATCCGGCGTGCACCTCTACCTCATCTCAGGCGGAGTCTTGGTGTTCCTGATCTTCACCGAGCGTCAAGCGCCGTGGCGGTGGTTCTTCATCGCCGTCGCCGCGATCACCTTCATCGTGTGCCAGACGGTGCTCTCTCCTGGACCGGAACGCCCTGTTCCCGTCGAGTCGCTCACCATCATGTTCTCGATCAACGCGGTCCTCACTGCGCTCCTCGTGTTTGCGTTGTCAGGGATGTCGTATCAGCGCACCAACAGGGCCAAGGCGGAAGCGGCTCGATCCGCAGCGACGGCCGAGTACCTTGCCAACACCGACGCGCTCACGGGTCTGTCCAATAGGCGACCGGTGATCGAGGCCCTCGAAGCGAACAGCCGTGAAGGCGGCTACGTGGTGGCGGTGGCGGACCTCGATCACTTCAAGGTGCTCAACGACACGTTTGGGCATCAGTGCGGCGATCGCGTCCTTGCCGCCGTCGCGGGAGGCTTTCGAGGGCGGCTGCGCTCAACCGATGCGGTGGGGCGGTGGGGCGGCGAGGAGTTCCTCGTCGTCTTGCCGGATACGAGCCTCGACCAAGGCGTTGACCTCATGGAGCAGCTTCGGCGGGGGGTCGAACTCGCGGAAATCGAATGCGCGGGCCACACTCATCGGGTGACCATTTCCATCGGCGTCTCCAATGGGACAAGCGACGGCGAGGCCCACCACGTGGTGAAGCGGGCCGATGACGCGCTTTACGATGCGAAGACGGCAGGCCGCAATGCGGTGCGCCAACGTAGTCACGACGAGCTTTCGTCCGCAGCGCGCGATCAGGAGAATTCCCGTGTGGCACCCATCCGACGTCCAGGCAGCAGTGTTGGCGCCTAGGGAGCGGCGATGGAGGTGGGGCGCCCTTGCGGGAGCCTCCGCAATCGCCGTGGCAGCGCTCGTGGTCGGCGGGTTCCTGGGAACGTGGCAGTGGCAACGAGCCCATCAGCAAGCCCGTGCGGTGGAACCCGATCCGAGAGCCCCCATTGCCGATGTGATGCGTCCGGGTGAGTCTGGGCGCGGCGAGGGGCGGCTGATTGAGGTCGACGGCGTGTGGGCGGATCAGGTCGTCGGACTGGTGTCGGGCAAGGAGGTTGACGGCGAGGCTGCGGTGCTGCTCGTCGTGCCGCTCACGGTGCCAGCCGAGCTCACGGGCACGGGCGTTCCCGGCACGTTGGGCGTCATGGCCGGATGGCTTCCCGCCGACGAGGTGGATCAGGCGCCGCTCGAGGGCGGCAGCCCCCTGGTCACAGGCTACGTGCGCGGCGGCGAAGGCCTCGCGGCCCCGCCAGACAAAGCCCCGGTCCTAGGCGCCGAGTGGTTCGGCTCGATGTCGACCGCGTCGCTCGCGCAGCATTGGCCCGCTCCCGTCTACTCGTACCTGGTCGTCGCGGACCAGCCGGCCCCCGGATGGCGCGCACTCCCCGCACCCGCTGAACGAACGCGCCTCGATCTGCGGTCCCTTACCTACTCCGCCGAGTGGTGGCTCTTCGGGCTCTTCGCGGCGGCGATTGCGGTGCGATGGATGCGGGACAATGGTCGCGAACAGATCGCCAAGGAGGATGCATGACCCCCGCACCCGGTGTCTACGGAGCGCTCAAGCGCTACCGCATCATGGCCTTTGTGACGGGTTCCTTCCTGTTGCTCCTCACCGCGGTGACCTTGGTGAAGTACATCGGCAAGGCCGCCGGATGGGAGAACGAATCGTTCCTATCGGTCGCCCTCGTCATCGGCATCGTGCACGGCTGGATCTTCATGATCTACGTGCTCGCGTGTGCGGATCTGTGGCGGCGCATGAAGTGGCAGCTCGGACGCCTGGTGACCATGGTGCTGGGTGGCGTGGTCCCTGTCATGTCCTTCGTGATGGAGCGGCGGGTATCCCGCGAGGTCGCCGTTAGCCTTGACGCGTGACTACACAACATCGTCCCGTACTCGTCGTTGACTGCGGCGCGCAGTACGCCCAGTTGATCGCCCGCCGCGTGCGCGAGGCCAACCTCTATTCGGAGGTGGTGCCTCATTCCATGAGCGCGGCCGACATGATGGCGAAGAACCCCGCGGCCATCATCTTGTCTGGCGGCCCCTCCTCGGTATACGAGGATGGCGCGCCTCAGGTCGACGCCGCCATCTACGACACTGGCGTACCGGTATTCGGCATTTGCTACGGCTTCCAGCTCATGGCGAAGGCCCTTGGCGGCACAGTCGCCAAGACAGGCCTGCGCGAGTATGGGCGCACGACGGCGCGCATCGCCGATGCCGGCGCAACCCTCGCTGGTAGCCCCTCCGAGCAGACGGTGTGGATGAGCCACGGCGACTCGGTGAACGAGGCGCCAGCGGGCTTCACGGTGCTTGCCGCGACCGATGGTGCCGCAGTGGCCGCCTTTGAGGACACATCGCGCCGCATGGCCGGCGTTCAGTGGCACCCCGAGGTCAAGCACTCCCCGCTGGGCCAGGCCGCGCTCGAAAACTTCCTGTACAAGGTTGCCGGGCTCACCCCCGACTGGACGAGCGCAAGCGTGATCGACGAGCAGGTCGCGCGCATCCGTGCCCAGGTGGGCTCCGCCCAGGTGATTTGCGGTCTTTCCGGAGGAGTCGACTCCGCCGTTGCGGCCGCGATCGTCCAGAAGGCGGTGGGCGATCAGCTCACGTGCGTGTTCGTGGACCACGGTCTGCTGCGCGCAGGCGAGGCCGAACAGGTCGAACGCGACTTTGTCGCCGCGACCGGTGTGCGCCTCGTGGTCGCCGACGAGAGGGATCGCTTCCTCGACGCGCTCGCGGGCGTCACGGACCCCGAGACCAAGCGCAAGATCATCGGGCGCGAGTTCATTCGTGCCTTCGAGGCCGAGGCCCGCAAACTCGTTCACGACGCGGGGCTTGGCGAAGAGGTGAAGTTCCTGGTTCAGGGCACCCTGTACCCCGACGTGGTGGAGTCTGGCGGCGGAGAGGGTGCGGCCAACATCAAGAGCCACCACAACGTCGGCGGCCTTCCCGACGACCTCAAGTTCGACCTGGTCGAGCCGCTCCGCTCGCTCTTCAAGGACGAGGTCCGCGCGGTGGGCCTCGAGCTCGGCTTGCCGGAGGAGATCGTGTGGCGCCAGCCGTTCCCCGGACCGGGTCTAGGCATCAGGATCATCGGCTCGGTGACGCAGGAACGCATCGACATTCTCCAGGCGGCAGACGCGATTGCCCGCGAGGAGCTCACCAAGGCAGGCCTCGACCGCGACATTTGGCAGTGCCCCGTAGTGCTGCTCGCAGACGTTCGATCGGTGGGTGTCCAGGGCGATGGCCGCACGTACGGTCACCCCATCGTGCTGCGTCCAGTGTCGAGCGAGGACGCGATGACGGCGGACTGGAGTCGCGTGCCCTATGAGGTGCTCGCGCACATCTCCAACCGCATCACCAACGAGGTCCCCGAGGTAAACCGGGTAGTGCTTGACGTGACATCCAAGCCGCCGGGAACCATCGAGTGGGAGTAGCCAGAGGCTAAGGACGCTTGAGGTCGGAAGGCCCGGAATCGCCGCGCTTCGCCTTGGACGCCGCAGCCCGCGCGGCAGACGTGTGCGGTGCCTCGAAGTGAGCCGATTCGCCCTCGTCGCGAGCGCCGTCGGTACCAGGCGTAGAGGCCGTGCCGGCGTAGATGGAAGGCTCCTCTTGCCCGGACCACTGGCCCGATCGCGGCTTCCTGCTCGAGAGGAGTGCTGTGATCAGGAGCCAGCCGCCAACGGCTGCCAAGGCGGCGATCGTGATGAGTTCGGTGTCGAGTTCGCGGCCCGATAGCAGGGCCATCGTGAGGACTCCGAGGGCGGCGATCATCGCGCCGATCAGGGCTGACGTGAGGCGATGTGCGGGGCGGCGGCGGGTCATGACGTGACCTCCTTGACGACGATGGTGTTGGCGTACTGGTCGTCGTGGACGACCAGATTGATGGTGGTGGCGTCAGGATTGCTGAGCTCCATATAGGGCTTGTCGTTCGTCTCGAAGACGCACATGAAGCCCTCGTCGGCAAAGACAACCGTCGCCTGCGCGTTGGACTCGCCCTTGAGCACGAGGTTCGCGCTGCGGGGAATCGACAGGTAGGTCACCTCGGCCGTGATGTCGATCGAGGTGTCCGGTGCGGCCGTGCCGTCGATGGAGCCCACCGCCGCGTCGGCGAGGTTGAGCCGCTGCACGCTTGACGAGCCGAACTCCTGCGGGACCTCTTGGTAGCACGGCCCGTTGAAGTAGACGTTGGAATACCGGCCGTCGAACGCGAGCGTCGGGTCGAAAACGGATTCGGGTGCCATGGATGGCCCCACCTCGATGCCGTCGATGACATCAACGATGTCGACGCCATTCGTGGTGATCCCGCCGTTTTCCGCATAGGCCGTGCGAAGGGAATCCGCATTGCCCGCGAAGATCAGTATCGGAATGAGAGACGTGATCCCGATGAATCCCAAGAAGCCCAGCTTGCGGCCTGAAAGGCTGATTGCCAGGAGGACCAGGCCCAGGCCCGTCACGAAAATGACGAATCCGGCGACGAAGGGGTGCACGGCGAGGCGGTCGGTGCGGTCCATCCATACCGCCGCGGCCGCGGCGATCGCACCCCACGCGAGGCTGACCAGGTAGAAGGAGCGCCCCGGTCCGGGGATGCGCGGCGGACGGGGAGGCGCGGGGGGAGCCGGCGCATAGCGACGCGCAGGCGGCGCCGTATACGCGGCGGCGCCTCCTGCCGTGGGCGTGGAATCCGGATCGGACACCGGCGAGGCGGGTGTGGTCCCTGCAGGCGCAGCGGCCACCGGCGGCGTGGCGTACGCGGACGCCGAGGTGGGGGGCGAGGCGAGGGGGGAGGAGGCGGCAGGTGCGCCTGCAGCGCCACCCTGGCCCGAGGCATTGCTTCGTTTCACGAGCACGACGATCAGAGTCACGATGCCGCCCACCACGAGCAGCGGCACCAAGACCGCGAAGATCAGGACGGCGACATCCCCGACGCCCCACGTGGAGGGGCTGTAGTTCCACGGGATGCCGTCGAGATTCACGTTGGGGCCAGATTTGAAGTCGCCAAGACCGAAGAGCGTGAGCACCGCGATGCCGACGAGGGCCCCGACGTTGGGGATACCCCTGCCGAAGTTCTGCGCGATGATGTTGCCCTGGCGGTCAGGCAGGAGGGCCCATCCGGCCGCATAGGCGATTAACACGAGTCCGTTCAGCACAATCGCGGCCACCACGACGATGATGCGCGCGGGAACGCGGGCCATTCCCACCCGGTCGCCGAGTCCCTCGACAACGCCGCCAACGACGCCGTGGTCGCCGCGGGTGATGCCCCACTCGCGAATCGTGCGAAACAGGGCGGCCTCCTGAGGCGCCTGTTCGGGTGTGGTGGTCATGGTGGTCCTTCCGGTGTGAATCAACTAGGTCAATGCTCCCGCCGCGAAGGACATCGGCGCTATGAGGGGACACCCTGATTTCGCCCCTGATATCTGGCGGGCGTTGTCGGGAGGGGGATCGGCCTCGAGACTGAGGCGCGCGAGAGGGGAGGTGTGTGACGATGAACCCGTGACCGAGTCGACGCGCATGACACGGCCGCTCCGCAGGGAGGCGGCCCCCTCGACGTGGTGGCGTGCGCTCGTTGGCGGAATGATGATCGCGCTCGCGTTGGCTTTGCTCGCTCGCCGCCTCGGGGTGGGCGAGGTATCGGCGTGGGCGCTGCCCGCGATCGTCTTCATCACCGCGCTGATCCTGGTGTGGAGCCCGCTTGACTCGGCGGTCCAATCGGATGCCCGCAGGCCCGACGTCACAGGGCTGTTCTCTCACGACGCGTGGGGTCGCGTCGTCGTGGGGCTCTTGCTCGCGATCGGTGCGGTCATCTGGTTCGCGCAGTGGGACTTCAAGGGGCACCCACTCACCCACGCCATCGTGGTTCCCATCGTGGCCGTCATGGCAATAATCCTTGTGCCCGCGCCGTGGTGGACCCGCCTCATTCGCCAACTCGCCGTCGAGCGTGAGCAGCGCGTGCGCGAATTCGAGCGCGCGGAGATTGCGGCGCACCTTCACGATTCGGTCATGCAGACGCTCACCCTGATCAGGGCAAAGGCGAACGAGCCAGACACCGTCGCACGTCTCGCGCGCGCACAAGAGAGGGACTTGCGGGCATACCTGTATCAGGACCGTCGTTCGGAGGCGGATTCGGTGGCCACGGCGTTGCTCGCGGCGATGTCCGAGGTCGAGGACACTCACGGAGTGGCGATCGATGTGGTGAGTGTTGGCGATGCTCCCACGACGATCCCGATGCGCGCCGCGGTGAGGGCCGCCCGTGAGGCGGCGACGAATGCCGCGCGACACGGGATGGAACCCATCAGTGTGTATGCAGAACTGACCGAGGACTCCTATGAGATTTTTGTGCGCGACTCGGGCCCCGGATTTGACCCGCGCGTTGTGGATCAGGACCGCGCAGGTATTCGCAACTCGATCATCGGCAGGGCGGCCAGGCATGGCGGCACCGCGGTGATTTCCTCGGCGCCGCAATCGCGCACCGAGGTAGCAATCACCATGCCGCGAAAGGATGAGAAATGACAGTGCGCGTAGTCATCGTTGACGACCACGATGTGATTCGAGTGGGGGTCAGGGAATCCCTTGAGGACGATATCGAGGTGGTGGGCGAGGCGAGGGACGTGGAATCGGCCATCGTCGCGATTAAGGACGTCGCTCCCGACGTGGTGATCCTCGACGTCCACTTACCCGGAGGCACTGGCGGTGGTGCCCTCGACGTTCTCGCCGAGATCCTGGGAGGCACAGGCGCGCCCAAAGTGCTCGCACTCTCGGTTTCCGATGCGGCCGACGATGTGGTGGCCGTGGTGCGCGCTGGCGCTCGCGGCTACGTCACCAAGTCGATCTCGGGGCCGGACCTGTCGGATGCTGTGAGGAGGGTCGCCTCGGGAGATGCGGTGTTCTCGCCGCGTCTCGCTGGGTTCGTGCTGGACGCCTTCAACGCCGCGGGAGGCGAGGTCGCGGAAGCCGACGAGGACCTCGACAGCCTGACGGCGCGCGAGCAGGAAGTGATGCGGCTCATCGCGAGGGGCTACACCTATCGCGAGGTCGGTGAAAAGCTCTTCATCTCCATCAAAACCGTGGAGACCCATGTGGGCAAGGTGCTCCACAAGCTGCAATTGTCGAACCGTCACGAACTCGCGCGCTGGGCCGCTCAACGCCGCATCGTGTGACACGAGGCGACGCCGCCACGGTTCTGTGAGGAATCGCACAGACGGAGAGTCTGTGGCAAATCACACATTTCTCGCGTGCAAACATGGGGAAAAGGGGCATGAGTGGTGGCGCCCCAGTTGTGGGGGCAGGGTGTGCGTTTCACGTGAACGCCTTCTGCCGATAGAAGAAGTGAAACGCGTGCGTACGTGCGGGCGTGGACTGTCTGCGGCCAGGGAGGCTACGCATGAAGCGGTGGAGGAGGCGTCGCCAGATTGATGGCGCGCACGCGGTTCCGCTCACCCCTGCCCAAGTCCAGGTGCTGCGCGCGCACCAGGACGCCGCGGGTCTCCGTGTCGTCTACCTGTTCTTGCTGGTGTCTTTTGTCGGGGCGTTGTCGCACCTGGCAATGATCTTGTCGGTTGCGCCGAATGAGTATCCGATTCTCGTGATCGCAGGGATCTTCGATGTCGGCGTTTTCGTTGTGGCTTTCTTCCTCGTCCGTGACGGCAACGAACTCCGGGGTACTGTGCTCGCGCTCGTCGTATCCAGTGTGCACATGCTCGGGATGTACATTTATTTCTCCAGCGCGGTGGGCCTTGAGTTGGTCCTCTTTCCCGTCGCACTTGCGCCATTCCTGATGATCCGTCGAGAATCGCCAGTTCTCCGGAACTCCCTGTCGTTCTTCGCGACAGCCATTTATCTGGTGTGCACACTTGCCATTCCGGAGGGTGCATCGACGACTCAAGTGCCGGTGGACATCGCCGACGCCTTCTCGACGGGCAACCACCTCATCGTGGCCATCAGCCTGCCTGCGATGATGGCAATCCTTCAGAAGAACATGTCGGCAACGCGGCACATCCTCGAGGGCGCCGCCAGGTACGGCGAGTTGCGAGCTACGACCGACGAACTCACGGGGGTTTACAACCGGCGCCCCGTCGTCGCTCAGCTGAGCGAGTGGGCTGCCCGCGACCGGGGAAACTATGCGATCGCGCTCATCGACCTCGACCACTTCAAGACCATCAATGATGAGTTCGGCCACGACTGTGGCGACAAGATTCTTCAGGCGGTTGCCTCGACGTTGAGGAGCCACTTCCGGGATTCGGACATGGTGAGTCGCTGGGGTGGCGACGAATTCCTGGTGCTCATTCCTGGGGTGCGTCACGCCGATCTCGTCCCGATCTTGGAACGCTTGCGCCGATCCATCAACCTCATCGAAAAGGAATGCAACGATCACGCGCATTCCGTCTCGGTGTCGATCGGGGCGGCCATGGGAGCGATCGGTCAGACGCCCGACGAGTGCATCGCCGCTGCCGACCACGCCCTGTACCGCGCCAAGGAAGAGGGCCGAAACAAGGTAGTCGCCGTGGGCGTGGGCGTACCGACCCACGCGCTCGGGCGCCCACAGGCCGACGGGATTGAACGGCGGAGTGCGCCACCTCAGTCGACGAAGTAGGCGTTGGCCGTCGTGCCCTGGACCTAGACTGGGGCTCCCATGGATTCCCTGTTTAGCCTCGAGCCCGATGCCCATTCTCCACTCACCGAGGGGTTGAACACCGAGCAGGCTCAGGCCGTGCTGAGTGAGGCCCCCGCGCTGTTGATCTTCGCAGGGGCAGGCTCAGGCAAGACGCGTGTGCTCACCCATCGCATCGCGTATCTACTCGAGGCCGGTCATGCGCGACCCCACGAGATTCTTGCGATCACCTTCACCAATAAGGCCGCGGGGGAGATGCGCGAGCGGGTCCAGTCTCTGGTGGGGCCTGGTGCGCGCCAGATGTGGGTTTCGACGTTCCACTCGTCATGCGTGCGCATGCTTCGCAGGGACTACGAGCTTGCCGGGCTGAGGTCGAGCTTCTCGATTTACGACACCGCGGATTCCGTGGCGGTCATGAAGCTTGTGATGAACGAGTTGGATCTCGATCCCAAGAAGTTCAAGCCCAAGGCGCTACTCGGCCGCGTGGGCTCCTATAAGGACGAACTCATCGAGCCCGCGGTCGCCGCCGCTTCGGCCGCGATGGCCTCCAAGTTCTCGATGGAACACGCCGCGGGCCTCGCCTATGGGCCGTATCAGCGCAGGCTTGAGGCCGCGAACGCCGTCGACTTTGACGACATCATCGTGAAGACGGTGCGCCTGCTGCAGGACCACCCCGAGGTTGCGGCGCGCTACCGCTCGCAGTTCAGGCACGTGCTCGTCGACGAGTATCAGGACACCAACCACGCGCAATACGTGCTGGTCAGGGAGCTCGTTGGCGAGACGGGGCACCTCACCGTGGTGGGTGACGCGGACCAGTCGATTTACGCGTTCCGCGGCGCCAACATCCGCAACATTCTTGAATTCGAGAAGGACTACCCAGAGGCCGAGGTGATCAGGCTCGAACGCAATTACCGCTCGACGCAGAACATCCTCTCCGCGGCCAACGCCGTGATCGCCAACAACGTCGGCCGCCCGCCCAAGAACCTGTGGACCGACGCGGGCGACGGCGAGCGCATCATCGGCTATGCCGCCGACAACGAGCAGGACGAGGCGCTTTTCATCTCGACCGAGATCGCTCGCCTCACGTCTCTCGAGTCGGTTGCTCCCTCCGACGTGGCGATCATGTACCGGGCGAACGCCCAGTCGCGCGCGATCGAGGAACGCTTCATCCGCGCCGAGATCCCGTACAAGATCGTGGGAGGCACGCGCTTCTACGAGCGCAAGGAAATCAAGGACATGCTCGCGTACCTCGCGGCGATCGCGAATGAGGACGACGATGTGGCCACGCGCCGCATCATCAACACCCCAAGGCGAGGCGTGGGCGACACCACGATCGACACGATCGAGCGCTTCCAGCGTGCACAGTCGAGCGCCGCGGCTCGTGAGGGCGCGCGCGGCCCCAGCTTTGGTGCGGCGCTGCGCAGGGCCGACGAGGTCGGGCTCGCCACGCGTTCGCTCAAGCCGATTCAGGAGTTCGTCGCACTCATGGACGACCTGCGTTCCCTCGCCGCCGACAACGGTCCCGCGGGGACGCTCGACGCGATCGCTGACCGTACAGGGATGCTGCGCGCGATGAGGTCTTCGGAGGATCCGCAGGACTCGAGCCGCATCGAGAACATCATGGAGCTCGTTTCGGTGGGGAGGGAGTTCTCCGAGGAGAACCCCGAGGGCACGCTCGCGGACTTCCTGGAGAAGGTCGCCCTCGTGGCCGATGCCGATCAGATTCCCGACGCCGACGGCGGGGGTGGCGTCGTGACACTCATGACGCTCCACACGGCCAAGGGGCTCGAGTTCCCCGTGGTGTTTGTGGTGGGCCTCGAAGACGGCACGTTCCCCCATGCGCGATCCATCGAATCGGGGGACATCAAGGACCTCGAAGAGGAGCGCAGGCTCGCGTACGTGGGTCTCACGAGGGCGCGCGAGCGGCTCTATCTGACCCGCGCCGAGGTGCGCGCGTCGTGGGGTGCGCCCCAGTACCTTCCCGCATCGAGGTTTGTTGACGAGATTCCCGCCGAGCTGGTCGAGTGGCGGCGCTCCGAGACCACGATGTCATCGCTCAGGGCCCGTGCTGAAAGGCGCGGATCGGGCGGCTGGTCGAGCACGTACGGCGGCAACCAGGACCGTGGCGACGGCAATGTGTATGGCAACGCTGGCTCCGTGCGGACGCGTTCGGTGCCGCCTAGCCCGCCCGGTGCGGGCGCAGGCGATGTGGGCTTCGAGGTGGGCGAGCGCGTCAACCACGACAGCTTTGGCATGGGCAAGGTGGTGGGCATCGAGGGTGTCGACCGCAATGCGGTGGTCAAGGTCGACTTTGGCGATGTGGGCGTGAAGCGCCTCGTCTTGCGCTTCAACTCGCTTTCCAAGCTCTAGCGGTGACCGACGGCTCCCTGTAGGCACTTTCGCGGCGCCCAGGGACCGCGCGGGTAGGCTATCCACGTCCCCACGAAAGGCTCAGCTCATGGAAACCAAGACTTCAAAGGTCTCGATCGTTGGTGCAGGCGCGGTGGGTTCCACGCTCGCGTATGCGGGTCTCATGAGGGGCTTCGCTCGGACGGTCGCCCTGTATGACATCAACACCGCGAAGGTCGAGGCGGAGGCTCTTGACCTTGCGCAGGGCATTCAGTTCATGCCCGAGGCGAAGGTCATCGGCTCGAGCCAGGTCGACGTGTGTGCGGATTCCGACGTGATCGTGATTACCGCAGGCGCCAAGCAGCAGCCGGGTCAGTCGCGGCTCGAGCTCGCCGAGGCGACCATCGGCCTCATGGACAAGATCCTCCCCCCACTCATCGAGGTGTCCCCTGACGCGATCTTCATCCTCGTGACCAACCCCGTGGATGTGGTGACGTACGCGGCCATCAAGGCCTCCGGGATGAGCCCCTCGCACATGTTTGGGTCTGGCACGGTGCTCGACTCCTCGCGACTTCGCCACCAGGTGGCAGTCGAGTGTGGCGTGGCGGTCTCGAACGTCCACGCCTATGTGGCGGGCGAACACGGCGACTCCGAGGTGGCCCTGTGGTCGTCCGCCACGATCGGTGGCGTGCCGCTCCTCGACTGGCATGACGCGGACGGCAAAGTGGTCATGACCAGGGACATGTGTGAACGGATGCACCGCGATGTGTTGCGATCCGCGTACAAGATCATCGAGGGCAAGGGCGCGACCAACTACGCGATCGGCGTGGCCGGTGCCCGCATCGTCGAGGCCGTGATGCAGGACCAGAACAGGGTGCTGCCCGTTTCGACCTTGATCGACTATCCCGGCGTGGGCGAGATCTGCATGTCGCTCCCCGCAGTGGTGGGACGAAGCGGAGTGAAGCACCGCGTTGACGTTCCTCTCGATGTGGCCGAAACGGCGGCGCTCCATGCCTCGGCTCTGTCGATCCGCGAGGTGGCCGAGCGGTTCGTCACCGTCTAGAGGGAGTGCCGCGCCCCTAGCCGATCGACAGGAAGAGCACGATGGAGCCGACGGAGCCGATGGCTCCCAGCACGATTCCAACGATGGCGCGGCCCGTGCCGTGACCGCCGGAGCTGGCGCGGCGTATCGCAAGGATTCCGAGCGTGATCGCCGCAATTCCGAGCAACTGGCTGATCAACGGGAAGGGCACCAGCGAGGCGAGACCCGCGTAGGGGGCTGCGACGGACTGCCACGACCTGCCCACGGGCAGCATGTAGTGCATCACCGACGAGGGCCCGTTGTCGCGCTCAGGGGCGCTCGGGGGCAGCGCGCCGGGGCCGCTGTGCGCGTAGGCGGTGTGAGCCGACCACTGGGCTCCGTCCCAATAGCGGACGGATCCCGGCGTGCTCGGATTGTCGTACCAACCTGCGGGTGCGCTCATGTCCCCTCCTCCCTGCTATTTCACCACACGGAAGGGGGGAGGCACTGCCGCCGTCTCCCGTGAGCCGCGAGAACGGGGCGACGCCAGGTAGCGCCGCCCCGTCTTCACGTGAAATGGCTAATGCACCGGCACGAGGGCGTGCTCCGGCTCGAGGTAGCGAGCCGATTCACCCTCGACCTGCAAATGCGGCAGCCATTCGAGCCACTTGGGCAGGTACCAATTCGCCTCGCCGAGCAGTGCCATGAGGGACGGCACCAAGAGGGTCCTGACCACGGTCGCGTCGAGGATCACTGCCACGGCGAGTCCGAGGCCCATTTGGTTGAACTCCGCGAGGTCTCCCAGTGCGAATCCGGCGAACACGGCCACCATGATGAGCGCGGCGCCGGTGATGAGGGAGCCGGTGCGGGACAGGCCGAACGCGATGGCGTCCTTCGTGTCCCGGGTGGCCGCGTGACGCTCCTTGACGCGGCTCAGCAGGAACACGTGGTAATCCATCGAGAGACCGAACAGCACCGCGAAGAGGAACAGCGGGATCCACGGAGCGATACCGCCGACGGTTGGCATGCCCAGCAGGTCGGCGGCCCAGCCGTACTGGAACACCGCCACCAGTACTCCGTAGGCAGCACCCGTGGACAACACGTTGAGCACGATCGCGGTGCCAGCAATGGTCACGGACCTGAAGGTCACCAGGAGCATGAGGAGCGAGGCGCCGAGCACGATCAGGGCCACCCAGGGAGCCGAGCCAGTGATGAGCTTGGTGAAGTCGATCGTCTGCGCCTGATCGCCCGTGACGTACGCCGTCGCTGCGGTCCCGCCCAAGTACTCGGGAATGACGTCGGACCGCAAGTCCTTGATCGCAGACTCGGCCTTCACCTCGGCTGCGTCGAAGACGTCCTTGGTCTCGATGAAGGCGATGTCGCCCTCCCAGGACACGGAGGTCTCCGCGAAGGCGGCATTCGTCTCGATGGCGGCGGCGAGCGACTCCACCTCGGAGCGCGCGTCCCCGGCATTGTCGATCACGACCAGTGTCGAGGCCTGCCCGTAGCCGAACTCAGTGGTGAGCACCTCGCTGGCCTGCTTGAACGGCAGGCTGTCTGGAAGCGCGTCGGTGCCTGCGAACGTGAGGCGCATCGACAGGGCGGGGATCGCGAGAGCGAGGAGCACGCTGACGCCCGCGATGGCCGCGATCGCGGGTCGACGCATCACGACGTGGGCCACGGCAGACCAATACCTGGGTTCGGAACCAGGATGCGCAATGGGCAGTTTGCCCTTGTTGATCCGGTGACCAAGCAGCTGCAGCACCGCGGGCAGGAGCGTCAACGCGGACACGACCGAGAAGATGGCCACGATCATGGCACCAGAGCCGAGGCTCACCATGAGGGTCGAGGGGACCACTAGAAGGCCGCTGAGTGAGATGAGTACAGTGACTCCCGAGATGAGGACGGCCCTGCTCGCCGTATTGCCTGCGAGCGCGACGGCGTCGCGGACCGAGCGCCCGTGGGCCAGTTCCTCCCTGAAGCGTTGGACGATGACGAGCGAGTAGTCGATTCCGAGCGCGAGGCCCATCATCGTGATCATGTTGAGTACGAAGAAGGACAGGTCGAATGCTCGTCCGACCACGGCGGTGGCTCCCACTGCGGCAACGATCGACACGATCGAGATCAGGAGCGGAATCCCCGCGGCCGCGAGGGCGCCGAAGACGATCACCAGGACGACGATGGCTGCGCCAACCCCGATGAGCTCGCCTCGCAGGAGGCCTTCATTGCCGAGCTTCTCGATCGCCGCGTAGCCGCTCGTCTGTCCGTAGACGTAGACGGAGAAGCCGTCAAACTTGAGACCCTGGGTCACATCATTGAGGCTCTCGCCGAGTTCCTCAGGGTGATCCTGCGAGAGCGTCGCGGTGAGTAGAGCGGTAGAGCCGTCGGCGGAGATGGGGGATGGGGCGGTGAGTGTGGGTGTCTCGACACTCGCCACTCCAGCGAGGGAAGCCACCGCGACGCGCGTGGTTGTCAATGCTTGCTGGAAGCTCGCGTCGGCGAACGTGTGCGTGTCTGACGTGAGGATGATCGTCTCGGTCAGCGGCTGGTCCTCGGTCCCCCGCACGGCCGCGTTGAGGTCGTCTGCCGTGCCCGACTCGGTGGAGATCAGCGCCCTATCGTCCTGGACGAGGGCGTCGCCTAGCGATCCTGCGGCGAAGCCCGCTATCGCAAGCGTGACCGCCCAGGCGCCAATGGTGAGCCACGGTCGCGCGGCCGAGGCCCTCGCGATGCTGCCAGTGATCCCGATCTTCATGGTGTTCTCCTTGTGAGGGCGAGTCCGCATGCGGTGCGGTCTCGCGACATCCATGACGTTACGGAGGGGCCACGGGCGGCGTCTGCCCGCTTCCGAGGGGTTCGTTGGACGCGTTCGGGGGATTCGGGAGGGGCTCGATCGGGGGCCGTGCGCCAGGGGTCCCCCCGCGTGGGGGAGGAGGATATCGGGCGGGCGAGTGTGGCGTCGTTGTGAGTGTGCGGGCACGATGAGCACATGACCGAAAAGAACACCTACGTCTCGATCCTCTTTCAGACGCGATTTTGGCGCGAGAGTGCCTATCTGCTGCTCGGGCTACCCCTCGGGATCCTGTGGGGCGTCTACGCGATCACCATGTACTCGACAGGTGTTTCCCTTGTGATCGTGTGGATAGGTATTCCGTTGCTCGTGTTCACCCACGTGTCCATGCGGTGGATTGGGGCGTCCGAACGCGGCGTCGCCAACGCGCTCATTGGCGCCGACATCGCGGCGCCCGCCACCAGGCGTTCGGCGCGGGCAGATGGTCGACGCGACGAGGCGTCCGACGGCGTGTGGGCGTCGCTGGCTCGCTGGAGCAGGGACGTGATGTATGACGGCCACGCGTGGCGCGTCTCACTGTGGGCCGTCGCCAGGTTGGTCCTTGGCCCGCTCGGATTCTCGCTTGCGCTCGTGGCCGTCTTGATGCCGGCCTCTGTCGTGGGATCCATTCTTCAGGCAGCCCTCTACCGACTTGGGTGGGCGGACTTGTACGGCGTGGGCTACGGCGACCACGTCAGTGACATCGTCTCTTTCTGGGTACTTGTCGGGTCCCCGGTCGCGCTTCTCTTGATCCCCGCCTTCGCGTGGCCAGTGAGGGGCCTCGCCGCTCTTCACGTGGCCTTCGGTCGCTGGGCGCTCGGACCAGGGGAAAACGAAGCCGTCGCTGCGGCGAATCAGCGGGCGAGCCTGGCCGAAGAGCAAGTGCGCATCGACCAAGAGCTGCACGACTCCATCGGCCACATGATCACGATGAACATCATTCAGGCGGGCGCGGGAGCACACGTGTTTGATACCGATCCCGAGTTCGCGCGTCAGGCACTGAAGAACATCGAGGAACGGGGTCGCGTGGCGATGGGAGAACTTGACCGCATCATCGCGGCCATCAGGGGCGATCAGCCGGAGCCGAGGACTCCGCTCGCTGGAATCGGGGACCTTGACAGGCTCGTCGAGGAATCGCGGGCCGCGGGCATGACGATCGAGGCCCACATCGACGCTCCCCAGGTGCCTGCAGCGGTGGGGCGTGCCGCCTTCACGATCGTGCGCGAGGCGCTGACGAATGCCGCAAGGCACGCTCCCGGCGCGCCGGTCACTGTGCGCGTCGAAACCGACGGGGATGCGCTCGCGCTCGAGGTGATCAACGACGTGCCCGCCGAACTGCGGGGCTCGAGCGCTAAGGGAAACCGTCGGGGTCTGGGCGGCATGCGGGATAGGGCGGCCCTTCTGGGCGGCCGGTCGCGCATCGGCCCGCAGAGGGGCACCTTCGCGGTGCGTGCTTTATTGCCTCTCGACGCGACGCTCGCGGCGCAATCTCCCGACCCCACCTCGCCGTGGGCGGCCCTGCGTGAGAAGGTGTGAACGTGAGAATCGTGATCGTTGATGACGACCCCTTGGTCAGAATGGGCCTCAAGGCCATCGTGGGTTCGGAGCCAGGCTGGAGGGTAGTGGCCGAGGCGGGTGACGGGCGCCAGGCACTTGCCGTCGTCGCCGAGCATCGGCCCGACATCGTGCTGATGGACGTGCGCATGCCGCACCTCGACGGGCTCGCAGCCACGCGCGAGATCACGGCGGGTGATAGTGGTGCGAAGGTGCTGGTACTGACCACGTTCGAGGTGGACGAGTACGTCTTCGAGGCGATGCGCGCGGGCGCCTCGGGTTTTGTGTTGAAGAGGGTGCCGCCCTCGGAGCTCATCGAGGCCGTGCGCATCGTCGCCGCAGGTGAATCGCTGCTGTTCCCGGCGTCGACGCGGGGTGTCATCGAGCGTTTTGCCGCGCCGCAGGCTGGCGCGGGCCTGCCCGATCTCACCGAGCGAGAGGAGGACGTGCTGCGCCACTTGGCCAGGGGCATGTCCAACGGCGAGATCGCAGCAAAGCTCTTCGTCTCGGTCGAGACGGTCAAGAGCCATGTCGCGTCGATCCTGATGAAGCTCGGCGTGCGCGACCGCACTCAGGCCGTCATCGCCGCGTACGAGAGCGGCTTCGTGGCGCCCGGCGGCGCCGACGAGTTGAATCCGTAACGACCGACTGACCGGTCGAGTGCGTTCGCGGGCCCGGCGGGCTCAGACCGCCAGTAGGCTGGGTCCATCGTCCCCCAAGGCTGCGTGACCCGCGCGCCCCGATGCGTCAAGGATTCCGATGGACCTCTTCGAATACCAAGCGCGTGACATGTTTGAGAAGCACGGCGTTCCAGTGCTCGCAGGCATCGTCGCCTACACTCCCGCCGAGGCACGAGCCGCGGCCGAAAGCCTGGGCGGCGGCACCGTCGTCGTTAAGGCTCAGGTGAAGACAGGGGGCCGCGGCAAGGCGGGCGGCGTCAAAGTCGTCCACAACCCCGCCGACGCCGAGGCTGCAGCCGCCGCGATCCTGGGCATGGACATCAAGGGCCACACGGTCCACAAGGTGATGATCGCCGCGGGCGCCAAGATCGCGCAGGAGTTCTACTTCTCCGTGCTCCTGGATCGCTCCGAGCGTCGCTACCTCGCAATGTGCTCGGTCGAGGGCGGCATGGAGATCGAGGACCTGGCGGTCGAGAGGCCCGAGGCCCTCGCACGCGTCGCGGTCGACCCGATCGTGGGCATTGACTCTGCGAAGGCCGCTGAAATCGTCGCGACGGCGGGCTTCCCTGCTGACATCGCTGGCGCCGTCGCCGACGCGATCGAGAAGTTGTGGACGGTCTACCGCGAAGAGGACGCCACGCTTGTTGAGGTCAACCCGCTCGTGCTTACCGAGGGAGGCGACATCGTCGCCCTGGATGGCAAGGTCACCCTTGACGAGAACGCGGGCTTCCGCCACGCGGATCACGAGTCGCTTGAAGACGCGGATGCCGCAGACCCGCTCGAGGCCAAGGCCAAGGCGCTGGGCCTCAACTACGTGAAGCTCGATGGCGCCGTGGGCATTATCGGCAACGGCGCTGGCCTGGTGATGTCGACCCTCGACGTGGTCGCGTACGCCGGACAGCAGTTTGGCGGCGTCAAGCCCGCTAACTTCCTCGACATCGGCGGCGGCGCCTCGGCTGCCGTGATGGCCAACGGTCTCGACGTGATCCTGAACGACCCCCAGGTCAAGTCCGTCTTTGTGAACGTGTTCGGCGGCATCACCTCGTGCATCGAGGTGGCCAACGGCATCGTCGGCGCGCTCGAGACCCTGGGTGCCGCGGCCACCAAGCCGCTCGTCGTCCGGCTCGACGGCAACTACGTGGATGAGGGTCGCGCGATTCTCGCGGCCGCCGCCCACCCGCTCGTGACCATTGAAGCCACCATGGACGGCGCCGCGGCCAAGGCCGCCGAGCTCGCCTCCACGGCCGCGTAAGGAGACACCATGGCTATTTTCCTCACCGCAGCATCCAAGGTCGTCGTGCAGGGCATGACGGGCGCCGAGGGCATGAAGCACACGGCGCGCATGCTCGCGTCTGGCACCAAGATCGTGGGCGGCGTCAATCCGCGCAAGGCGGGGGAGCAGGTCGCCTTTGAAGGCGACGTCACGATTCCCGTCTTCGGCACCGTCGCCGAGGCGATGGCGGCCACAGGCGCCGATGTGTCGGTCGTCTTCGTGCCGCCGGCCTTCACCAAGAGCGCCGTGATCGAGGCGATCGATGCGGGCATGCCGCTCACCGTGATCATCACCGAGGGCGTGCCCGTCAAGGACACCGCCGAATTCTTCGCGCACGCGCAGGCCAAGGGCGTGCGGCTTATCGGCCCCAACTGCCCCGGCCTCATCACCCCAGGCCAGTCGAACGTGGGCATCACCCCAGCGACGATCACGGGGCCAGGCAAGATTGGACTGGTGTCCAAGTCGGGCACCCTCACGTACCAAATGCTCTTTGAGCTGCGCGACATCGGCTTCACCACGGCGGTGGGCATCGGCGGCGACCCGATCGTTGGCACCACCCACATCGACTGCCTAGAGGCGTTCCAGAACGACCCCGACACGGTGGCGATCGTCATGATCGGGGAGATCGGCGGAGACGCCGAGGAGCGCGCGGCCGCGTACATCAAGGACCACGTCACCAAGCCCGTCGTGGGCTACGTCGCGGGATTCGAGGCACCCGAGGGTAAGACCATGGGCCACGCGGGCGCGATCGTGTCCGGCTCGGCCGGAACCGCTCAGGCCAAGAAGGAGGCCCTTGAGGCCGCCGGGGTCAAGGTGGGCAAGACGCCTTCCGAAACCGCACAACTCATGCGGGACATCCTCGCTTCTTAGTGCGCGCCGGTCCCCGCTGCGAGGCTCGCGGCGGGTGACCATTGCGGCATGACGGTGCATCCCCAGGCGAAGACTCCCACGGCAGGGGGATACGTTGCGGGAGCTGCGCGCGGGGTCACCGAGGCGATCTCAAAGGTGCGCACCGAGGCGCCCGGCTGGATGGGCGGGGCTCTCGCTGGCGTCCAGGGGGCCCTCTTTTCGCTTGCGCTCGTGCTCATCCCGATGTGGGTCATCGCGGCATCGGCCGACGGCGCCCAGGTCTCTTGGGGTCAGGCGACGGGCATCGCTACGCGCGTGTGGCTCACGGGATTTGCCGTGCCGTGGGCCGTCGACGGCGTTCCAGTGACCCTCGTCCCGCTGGGGATCGCGGCGCTCACAGCCCTGATGCTCGTTCAACTCTCCAGGCGCTTCGCTTCGCCGACGTGGACCGCTGGATTGGCCGCCACCGCGTCGTTTGCCGCCACGGTGGGAGTCGCCACCTCGATCGCGTGGGCGGGCGCTGACGACGTCGAGAACAGGGTGACGCGCGCAGTTCTCATCTCGTGTGCGCTCGCGGCACCCGCAGTGGCATGGGGGCTCGTCCGGCAACGAGGCGCGGTCCTCGCATGGTTGGGGCGTGTGCCCTCGACGGTGCGGGTCGGAGTGCGCATGGCCGTGGCGATGGCGGCGGGGACGCTCCTGCTTTCGGCGCTTACGCTCGTGGTTTCGACGATATCCGCGCGGCACACCGTCGCTGACGCCGCTACGTCATTGGGCGTCGACGTGGCAGGCGGCATTGCGCTTGCTCTCCTCGAGACGCTTTACGCCCCCACGCTCGTCGTGTGGACAGTCTCGTGGCTGAGTGGGGCGGGATACGTGCTTGGCGGGGTCATCTCGTCGTCCGCAGAAGCGCCCACCGCCACGATCCCGGCGCTACCGCTCCTGGCAACGCTCCCGCATGCGTCTGGGGGGCTGCTTGCGCTGAGCCCGCTCGTCATCGTCGCGCTCGGCGCAGCCGTCGTGGTGGCGCTGCGCAAGCGCCTCACGTCGGGGATGGGGGACGTTGCCGCGGTGGGCGTCGCGCTTGCCCTCTTCGCTTTCGGGTTTGGTGCGGCGTCGCGCGTCTCGCGTGGAGCAATCGGGCCAGGGACGCTCGCGGTCGTGGGACCCGAGCCACTGATCGCCGCGGTGATGCCCGCGCTCGAACTCGGCATCGGGGCGGTACTTGCGATCGCGCTCATGGGAGCAGTCCGCGCGATGCGGAGCGGCGAGCTTACGGCAGGTCGATTCCGTACCGGTCCTTCACCGCATCGTGAAACTCCTGCTGACACACCAGGTCACCCTGCGGAGTAAGTGCCGTTCGACTGCACGAATCGAGAGTCAAGATCTCTGGAGCGATGGCTAGCCATCCGATTCCCATCAGCACGAAGGCGGCCGCGCCGATGCCGCCAACGCCAAGCATGATGCGTAGGCGCATCATGTCGGGAAGGCCAAACGTGGACCAGAACGCGAAGACGCCGAGGGCTACGGCGATCAAACCGAGAGGGAGCAGGCCCAAGCGGTAGATCATGGGCGCGAGACTCAGCAACCATGCGGCGGCCATGGTCCATATGAACAGGCTTGAATAGCGCCGCACCTTGATGGATTCGGGCGCGGGAGCGGGGGTCGTTGGCGGCGTTGTCATCGCAGTTTCCAGTCGGTCACGGGTCCAGCATGCCTATAGGGTCTGACTGTGACAAACCGGCCGGCTCGTCTTGTGGTGCTTATTTCGGGTGCGGGGTCGATTATGGCGGCCCTCGTGTCCGCCTGTGGTGACGTCGAATACGGCGCCGCAGTCGCCGCAATCATCTCCGATCGGCCCGATGCTGCTGGCCTCGCGTTCGCCGCAGAGGCGGGCATTCCCACGGCCATTGTCGCCCCCTCAGACTTTCCGGATCGCCCCACGTGGGACGCGGCGGTCGCGCGCACCGCAGCCGCATTTGAGCCCGACCTGATCGTGTGCGCGGGCTTCATGAGGCTTCTCGGCGCCCCCGTGCTCGAGGCCTTCCCAGGGCGCATCGTCAACGCCCACCCCGCGTTGCTTCCCGCCTTCCCTGGCGCCAAGGCCGTGCGGGATGCGATTGCGGCCGGGGTGAAGGTCACTGGCTGTACCGTCATGCTCGTGGATGAGGGCGTCGACACCGGCCCCATCCTCGCCCAACGCGCGGTCGACGTGCATGAGGATGACACTGAGGACACGCTTCACGAACGCATCAAGGCCGTGGAGCGCGAGCTTGTGATCGCCACGATTGGCACGATGGTGCAATCGGGGTGGACGATCGACCGCAGGACCACACGTATGAAGACCCGACGAAGGGATTGAGGCATGAGTGAGCGCCAGCCAGTGCGACGGGCGTTGGTATCCGTGTACGACAAGACGGGTATCGAGGACCTCGCGCGCGCTTTGAATGCGGCGGGGGTAGAAATTGTCTCCACGGGTTCGACCGCCTCGCGCATCGCCGCCGCAGGCATCCCCGTGACCGCCGTCGAGGACCTCACCGGCTTCCCCGAATGCCTCGATGGCAGGGTGAAGACGCTGCATCCCCGCGTTCACGCGGGAATCCTCGCGGACCGGCGCCTCGAATCGCATCGTTCCCAGCTCGCCGACATGGGGATCGAGCCCTTCGACCTCGTGGTGGTCAACCTGTATCCGTTTGCGGCAACCGTTGCCTCCGGCGCGGCGCAGGACGACGTAATCGAGCAGATCGACATCGGCGGTCCGTCCATGGTGCGTGCCGCGGCCAAGAACCATGCCTCCGTGGCCGTCGTGGTGGATCCAGCCGCATACCCAGGCATCGCCGCCGCGGTCGCCGCAGGCGGGCTCACGCTCGACGAGCGCCGCACGCTCGCGATGCTCGCGTTCAGGCACACCGCCGACTATGACCTCCATGTGGCCTCTTGGATGGGCAACGTGGTGGCGCCCGACGACGAGGGCAGCGGGTTCCCCGCGTGGATGGGGGCCTCGTACGAGAAGTTGGGGACCCTTCGCTATGGCGAGAACCCGCACCAGCGCGCAGCCGTGTACGGCGATCCCCTGGTGCCAGGCGGGCTCGCGCACGCCCGCCAGCTCCACGGCAAGGAGATGAGCTACAACAACTACGTCGACGCCGACGCCGCGGTGCGTGCCGCATATGACCAAACTGGCCCTACGGTCGCAGTCATCAAGCATGCGAATCCGTGTGGCATCGCAGTGGGTAGCAACATCGCGGAGGCGCACCGCAAGGCGCATGCCACCGACCCCATTTCGGCATATGGGGGCGTGATCGCCTCGAACGGCACCATCACGGCCGAGGTCGCACACCAGATCGCCGAGATCTTCACCGAGGTGGTCGCCGCGCCCGCGTATTCCGCCGAGGCCATCGAGATCCTTTCGGTCAAGAAGAACCTGCGCCTGCTCGAGGTGACGCATGTGCCGCTCGCTACCGAATGGCGACGCATCTCGGGGGGAGTGCTTGTCCAAGCCTCCGATGCGATCGATGCGCAGGGAGACGCGTCGTCGACGTGGACCCAGCTCGCAGGTGCTCCCGTCGAGCCATCCGTCATTGCCGACCTCGAGTTTGCGTGGAGGGCGTGCCGCTCGGTCAAGTCCAATGCGATTCTGCTTGCCAAGGACGGGGCCGCAGTGGGCATCGGGATGGGCCAGGTGAATCGTGTGGATTCATGCAGGCTTGCTGTCGAACGCGCTGGAACCGAGCGCGCGCTCGGCTCTGTGGCCGCGTCCGATGCCTTCTTCCCGTTCGCCGACGGACTTCAGGTGCTCATCGACGCGGGCGTGAAGGCGGTGGTCTCGCCGGGAGGATCGGTCAGAGACGGCGAAGTGATCGCAGCAGCAGAGGCCGCCGGAATCGCCCTGTTCCACACGGGCACTCGTCACTTCTTTCACTGATGCCCAAGAGGGAGCCCGAGCTCACACCGTCGCGGGTCGCGATGGTGCTGCTCGCCGTGATGGCGGTACTCGTGTCGCTCGCGAGCCTGGTCTCGCCGCGCGTGGCGATTCTGGCGCTCGCGGCCTTCGCCATCGCGGGGGCAGTCGCGCGCCTCTTCGCGCCCGTGAAGAGGGCCTTCATGGTGCGGCGCAAGTGGATTGACGTCGGCGTTCTCGTGATCCTGGGAGCGGCGCTCCTCTACCTTGGAATGACCACGCAGTTGGGCTGAGGGCCTCGAGGTTGCCGGCTGGATCTACACCTGTCAATATAGAGACATGTCGATACAAGAAATGGATCTGGTCAACGCCGGCGCACCCCTCAAGGACGCCGTGACGCACGAGATCGAGGGGACACTCGCATGAGCGACCTCGCCACGGTAGAAACGCGCGGTCGCCTTTCCACTCTGGATCGTTGGCTCCCGCTGTGGATCGGGCTGGCGATGGTCGCAGGCGTCGGGCTCGGGCGCTTCATTCCAGGGGTCTCGGACTTGCTGGCATCGATGGAGGTCGGCGGGATCTCTGTTCCCATCGCACTCGGCCTGCTCGTGATGATGTACCCGGTGCTGGCGAAGGTCCGCTACGACAAGGTCGCCGCGGTGACGGGCGACAAGAGACTCCTTGTCTCGTCCCTCGTCCTGAACTGGCTCGTGGGCCCCGCGCTCATGTTTTCGCTCGCATGGGCGTTCCTCCCCGACCTGCCCGAGTACCGCACCGGACTGATCATCGTCGGCCTCGCCAGGTGCATTGCCATGGTCGTGATCTGGAATGACCTCGCGTGCGGGGATCGCGAGGCCGCAGCGGTTCTGGTCGCGATCAACTCCGTGTTCCAGGTCATCGCTTTCTCCTTCCTCGGGTACTTCTACCTCACCGTGCTGCCTGGTTGGCTCGGCTTGGACACGCAGGGCCTCGAGGTGTCGATCGGACAGATCGCCCTGAACGTCATGGTGTTTCTCGGCATCCCTCTCATCGCAGGTTTCGCCTCGCGATGGATCGGACAGAGGACCAAGGGCCGTGACTGGTACGAGTCGAAGTTCCTCCCGCGCATCGGCCCCTGGGCTCTCTACGGGCTGCTCTTCACGATCGTTCTGCTGTTCGCGCTCCAAGGCAAGGCCGTGAGCTCTCACCCGCTCGACGTGGTGCGCATCGCGTTGCCCCTCCTGGTCTACTTCGCGATCATGTGGGGCTTCGGGATCGTTCTTGGCAAGGCGTTGAGCCTCGGCTACGCGCGGTCGGTCACTCTCGCCTTCACGGCAGCCGGCAACAATTTCGAGCTCGCCATCGCGGTCGCGATCGGCACGTTTGGCGCGACGTCGGGCCAGGCGCTAGCCGGGGTCGTCGGACCTCTCATCGAGGTTCCCGTGCTGGTAGGGCTCGTCTACGTCTCCCTATGGTTTGCTCGTCGCTGGTTCTCCGTCGACCCCTACGCCGCTGTCGCTGCCCCGAGTGTGGTGGATGAGGCGAGATCGTGACCGCAGCGACGCCTTCGGGGGCCGAGGTCGAGCAGTCGTGCACCCCACGCGTTGAATCGCATGCGATCGACACGGAGGTCGCAGGGGCCGTGGCGACCACGCTCAAGGCTCTCGCCGAGCCGCTGCGTCTGCGAATGCTGTCGTTCATCGCCTCTGCCCCGGCGGGCGAGGCCTGCGTGTGTGACCTTGCCACGCTGACGGACGTGTCGCAGCCGACGGTCTCGCATCATCTCAAGGTCCTGCGCGACGTCGGTGTGCTGACGTCGGAGCGGCGAGGGACATGGGTGTGGTACCGCATCGTCCCTGGATTCAAGGGCGCGGTATCCACCCTGCTTGAGTCGTTTGCGCCCGCGGCCCTGGCCTCCGTTCCAGCGCCCCCGCACCTGACCGGGCTTCAGCACGCCGATGCCTCTTTGGACAGGCTGTCCGAAAGCCTCGCCCCGCATTTCCCTGACGTGCGGATGGACGTGGTGCGCCGGATCGTGCGCGAGTCGTACACGGCGCTCGCCCGGTCGGCCAAGGCGCACGCGCACCTCCTGACCCTGACCGAGCGGTTCGCCCGTGAGCGCCTCAGCGACACGACCAGGCCCGTCGACGCCAGGCCGCAGGTGCTGTTCGTGTGCGTGGCGAACGCCGGCCGGTCCCAGCTCGCTGCGGCCTTGGTGCGTCGCTACGCGGGGGAAAGGGTGGTGGTCCGCTCAGCGGGCTCGACGCCCGCCGCCGATGTGCATCCAGGCGTGCGCCCGGTTCTCGCCACACTCGGAGTGGGAGACGAGGTGTTTCCCAAGCCGCTCACCGACGACGCAATCCGCGCTGCCGACGTTGTCGTCACGATGGGCTGTGGCGACGTCTGCCCCGTCCTCCCAGGCACCCGTTACGAGGACTGGCTCGTGGGCGACCCGGCTTTGGCTTCCCCTGCCGGTGTGGCGGCGATTCGCGATGAACTCGACCACCACGTGCGTGTGCTCCTCGCCGAACTCCTACCGGGCGTCGATCTGCCTGGGACCGACTAGTAGTCGCTTTCTTCCGCAAATACGGCCACGAGGTCTTCGTCGGGGCCAAAGATGCGGAAAGCCAGGCCGATGATGGCGGCGCCAACGAGCGGGGCGAGCCACCATACCCACAACTGGTTGAGAGCCCAGTTGTCAGCGAACAGCGAGGTGGCAGTGGCGCGTGCCGGGTTGAGCGCGGCATTGGTGAAAGGAATCGTGAACGTCACCACCGTCGCGTAGGTGAGGCCGATCACGAAGGGCGCGATGGCCGCATTTGCCTTCGTGGCCGTCGCGCTGAGAACCACGAGCACGAAGATTGCCGTCGCGATGAGTTCCACGCCAAACGCGATGCCGAGGTTCCAGGTCAGGCCCGAAGATGCGTAGGGGGCATGGTCGCCGTAGCCGACGGACACGGTTCCCATGAGGTTTGTCACCTGTTGGGCGCCGACCCCGTCGAGCGAGGCGATCCCCATCCTGAGCACCAATCCGGCGAAGATTCCGCCGACCACCTGACCCAGGATGTAGGGCACGACGTCGAGGCCTGGTAGGCGACCCGCAAGCCATGCGCCCACCGTGACTGCGGGGTTGAGGTGTGCGCCAGAGACCCGTCCGAATGCCACGATCGCAATCATGACGCCGAGACCGAAGCCCAGCCCGACCACGACAGTGCCGTTCCCCGTCACGCTCAGAAGCAGCGCCATGCCGACGCCGAGAAATACCAGAATGAAGGTGCCTGCGACCTCGGCTCCGACCCTCGCAAGGAGGCTGGACTCCGCGGGCTCTGTGGCAATCGCGTCGGTCACGAGGACGTCGCTGATGGACTGTTCTTCGCTCTCCATGGTGGATTCAGCCGCGCCATCGGCCATGTCGTTTGCGTTGTCGTCAGACATAACTCTCCTTGTGTCGACGCGCAATGGTGCGCACCAAGGAATCGTGGCACGGATTCGTTCTCCGTGGGTAAGGAACCGCCGGGTGTCGCGCGTGGACTAGCCTGGACACAGCACCTAGGCCGCGTTGTTGAGGAGAGCCGCCGCATGGCGAAAATCAAGGTAGAAGGCACTGTCGTCGAACTCGACGGCGACGAAATGACGAGGATCATCTGGCAGTTCATCAAGGAACGCCTGATCCACCCCTACCTCGATGTAGACATCGAGTACTACGACCTCTCGATCGAGTCGCGTGACGCGACAGACGACCAGATCACGATCGATGCGGCGAACGCGATCAAGAGGCACGGCGTCGGCGTCAAGTGCGCCACGATCACGCCCGATGAGGCGCGCGTCGAGGAGTTCGGCCTGAAGCAGATGTGGAAGTCGCCAAACGGCACGATCCGCAACATCCTGGGCGGCGTGGTGTTCCGTGAGCCCATCATCATTTCGAACGTTCCTCGCCTCGTTCCCGGGTGGACCAAGCCGATCGTCATCGGCCGCCACGCATTCGGCGACCAGTACAGGGCCACCGACTACAAGGCGCAGGGCGCCGGCACCGTGAAGCTCTCCTTCACGCCCGCCGATGGCTCGGACACCGTCGAGTTTGAGGTCATCAAGATGCCCAAGGGTGGCGGCGTCATGATGGCCATGTACAACTTCAACGACTCGATTGCCGACTTCGCCCGCGCCTCGTTCGCGTACGGCCTGCAGCGCAATTACCCGGTCTACCTGTCGACCAAGAACACGATCCTCAAGGCGTACGACGGCGCGTTCAAGGACATCTTCCAAGAGGTGTTCGACGCCGAGTACAAGGACCAGTTCGAGGCCGCTGGCATCACGTACGAGCACCGCCTGATCGACGACATGGTCGCCTCGGCCATGAAGTGGGAGGGCGGCTACGTCTGGGCGTGCAAGAACTACGACGGCGACGTCCAGTCCGACACCGTGGCCCAGGGCTTCGGCTCACTCGGCCTCATGACGAGCGTGCTGATGAGCCCCGACGGCAAGACCGTCGAGGCGGAGGCCGCACACGGCACCGTGACTCGCCACTACCGCCAGCACCAGGCGGGCAAGCCCACGTCGACCAACCCGATCGCCTCGATCTTCGCCTGGACCGGTGGCCTCAAGCACCGCGGCAAGCTCGACGGCACCCCCGAGGTCACCGCCTTTGCGGAGACCCTTGAGGACGTCGTCATCAAGACCGTCGAGTCGGGCAAGATGACCAAGGACCTCGCGGCGCTCGTCGGCGCCGATCAGGCCTGGCTCACCACCGAGGACTTCCTCGCCGCTCTCGACGAGAACCTGGCCGCACGACTCTCCTAAAACACCCACCACTACCGTCCCTGGCATCGTCGCCAGAAGGAAGGCGCAGGCTATGACCGTCCCCGTCAATGTCACCGTCACCGGAGCCGCTGGACAGATCGGCTATGCGCTGCTCTTCCGCGTGGCGTCGGGCCAGCTTCTTGGTCCGAACGTGCCCGTGCGCCTGCGGCTGCTCGAAATCCCCCAGGGGATGAAGGCCGCCGAAGGCGCCGCGATGGAGCTTGAGGACTGTGCGTTCCCTCTGCTCGCCGGAGTCGACATCTTTGACGATCCGACCGCGGCTTTTGACGGCGTCAACGTCGGGCTGCTCGTGGGCGCGCGTCCGCGTGGTCCTGGCATGGAGCGCGGCGACCTGCTTGCCGCGAACGGCGGAATCTTTGGTCCCCAGGGCACGGCGATCAACGCGGGTGCGGCGGACGACGTGCGCATCCTGGTGGTGGGTAACCCCGCCAACACGAATGCCCTCATCGCGTCGGCCCACGCGCCCGACGTCCCCGCGGAGCGCTTCAACGCGATGATGCGCCTCGACCACAACCGCGCACTGGCGCAGCTCGCGCTCAAGACCGGCGCTCCCGTGCGCGACATCGACAACGTCATCATCTGGGGCAATCACTCAGCAAAGCAGTACCCGGACATTGCCCACGCCGTGGTCGAGGGCAAGAGTGCCGTCGACCTCGTGAACGACGAGGCCTGGGTGCGCGATACCTTCGTGCCCACCGTCGCCAAGCGCGGCGCCGCGATTATCGAGGCGCGCGGTGCCTCATCGGCGGCGTCGGCGGCCAATGCCGCGATGGAGCACGTGAACGACTGGGTCAACGGCACCCCCGATGGCGTGTGGACGTCGGTAGCGATGCCGTCCGACGGCTCGTATGGCGTGCCTGAGGGCCTCGTGTGCGGGTTCCCTGCCGTGTCCAAGAACGGCGCGTGGGAGATCGTCCAGGGGCTCGAGATCGACGCGTATGCGCGCGAGAAGATCGACGCGTCCGTGGCGGAACTGATCGAGGAGCGCGACGCCGTCAAGGAGCTGGGGCTGCTCTAGGTCGCGCTGCAGCGGGGTGGGGGTGACGGGATGTTGACGTCACATGTTTCTCCCGCCCCACGCACAATCGATGCGCTCCTCTGTTTCGGGTAGGTAACATTTCCGCATCCTTGGGCCCTTAGGGCTTGCGCTTTGTTTGTTTGTAATCTTTACTAACAAACATGACGACTCAGTCGACGCCGCGAGGCGAGACGCAGGCAACGAAGCCTCACATGCGGCACGCAGCCGCGGTTCGCCCCGGGGCGAGGATCCTTCCTGGCCACGCGCGCAGCCACAATAGGGCCCTCGTGCTGCAGTCCCTTTACAGGACCTCCGGCCTGAGTCGCGCCGATGTGGCTCGCGAAGTTGGCCTCACCCGCGTCACCATTTCCGACCTTGTTTCCGACCTTATCGACGAGGGCCTCGTCATCGAGTTGGGGGTGCGTTCCGACGCCAGGCCAGGCAAGCCGGCGACCGTGCTCGACATCAATCGCTCGGGCTTCACGATCGTCGGCATCGACCTTTCGTACGACGCGATGTTCCGCGGGGCGCTCATGGACCTCGACGGCACGGTGCTTCACCGCGAGCAGGTCGAGGCGCGCGGCCTTACGGGGGACGCGGCCGTCGAGGCCGTGCGCGGCCTCCTCGACCGCCTGGTTGCCGAGGCGACCCACCCCGTTCTCGGCATCGGTGTCGGCTCCCCTGGCGTCGTCGACGCCGAGGGCACGATCCTCAGCGCACCTAACTTCGGTTGGAGCGACCTGCCTCTCCAGGCCATCCTCGCCGCGCACACGGGGCTGCCCGTCCAGGTGGCAAACGACGCCAACGTGGCCGCGCTCGCCGAGCGCACCTTTGGCGATGGCCAGGACGACATGATGCTGATCCGTGTGGGCAGGGGCCTCGGCTCGGGGCTCGTCGTGGGAGGCGTCCCCGTACAGGGGGCCCGATCCGCCGCCGGTGAGATCGGGCACGTCGTCGTGGGCACCGACGGCGGACAGCGATGCGCGTGCGGCAAGGACGGCTGCCTCGAGACCTGGCTGGCGATTCCCCGCCTGGAGGCCCGCCTCGCCGCAGAGGGCGCGGACCGGGACACCGTGCTCGCCGAGTCGGGGGAGCGGCTAGGCATCGCGATAGCGCCCATCGTGGGTGCGCTCAATCTGGCCGAGGTTATCCTCTCCGGCCCCTCAGAACTTCTCGGAGGCACGCTGCTGAGCAGCACCGCCGAGACGCTCCGCTCGCGAACGATGGCCGATTTTCACGGCAATCTCGCGCTGCGGATGACCACGCTCGGTCGCGACATCATCGTGCTCGGAGCAGCGGTCATGGTCCTCACCGGCCAGCTAGGGGTTTCGTAAACCCCCACGAAGACGTGATCGCTTGGGGTCACGGACGACATACAAAGGAGAAGGAACACCGAATGAAGAAGACGATGCTTGGCTCCGTCGCCATCCTGGCGGCCGGTGCACTTGCTCTGTCCGGATGTACGTCGTCCGGTACAGAGACCCCTACGAGCGGAGCGGCTCCCACCAGTGCCGCCGTTGCCGCACCTCAGGACATCACGTTCTGGCTCATGGGTGGTGACACCCCGGAGGCCCTGCGCGAATACCTTACACAGCAATACGCAGAGGCAACCGGAGGCACCCTCACTATCGAGGAACAGGCTTGGGGAGATGCCCTGAACAAGCTCACTACCCAATTGCCTGACTCCGAGAATACCCCCGACGTTACCGAGATCGGCAATACGTGGTCGCCGACCTTCACGAACGTGGGGGCATTTGCTGACCTTTCCGACATGTACCAAGAACTGGGCGGAGACAAGCTGCTGCCCTCGTTCGTGGCGGTCGGCGAGGTCGACGGCGCGCAGTTCGCGCTTCCCTACTACTTTGGCTCGCGCTACAACTTCTACCGCAAGGACCTTTACACCGCTGCAGGCGTGACCGTCCCCACCACGCTTCAGGAGTTCAGCGACAACGCCAAGGCGCTCACCACGGCAGACACCTCCGGCTTCTACATCGGCGGCTCCGACTGGCGCAACGGCATCTCGTGGATCTTCGCCAACGGCGGAGACCTCGCCAAGAAGGAGGACGGCAAGTGGGTCTCGACCCTGTCCGACCCGGCCTCCATCAAGGGACTTGAGATGTTCCAGACCTTGTTCACCACTGCGTCTCACGCGCCGGTGGGCGAGTTCGACTCCACTCCGTGGGTGAACATCAACAACAACGAGTCGACCGGCAAGCCAGAGGCCGCAACGATCATCGCTCCCGGATGGGCGCACTGGTCGATCGGCGATGTTGCCGATGACGACACTGTCGCGTGGAACGACGACACCTTCGGGGCGTTCGTGCTCCCGGGCGTCGACGGTGGCGCCGCACCCGTGTTCGCGGGTGGTTCCAACATCGCCATCTCGGCGGCGTCCAAGAACCAGGAAGGCGCTCGCGCGCTGCTCACGATCATCTTCTCCCCCGAGTACCAGCAGATGCTCGGCGAGAACGGTCTTGGCCCGGCCAACCTGGACTACTCGTCGTCGCTTGGTGACGACCAGTTCGCACAGGCGCTCATCGCGTCGGCCGCAAACTCGAAGCTCACCCCCGCCGCTCCAGGCTGGGCAGCAGTCGAGGGCGCTCAGGTGCTCGAGGAGTTCTTTGGCAAGGTAGCGGCCGGTGGCGATGTCGCCGCGCTCGCGACCGAGTACGACGCCAAGATCACCGCAATGCTCAACGGCTGACACCAGCCACCGCTCGGACGATCGGGCCGCGGCGCTGCAGTGAATACTGCGCCGCGGCCCGATCCGCGAGACCCTTCACTGACCACACTTGTCTTTGTCATGCCCCACCGCAGAAAGGAGGCCGTCGTGACCACCACCGCCTCGCTTCCCGACGTCTCCGTGGCGAAGCGCCGCAAACGCCGCTCGAAGGCGCCCTATTTGCTCGTCGTTCCCTCGATCCTCATTCTGGTCGTCGGAACCGGCTACCCCACGGTGTGGCAACTCGTCACATCGTTCAAGGAGTTCGGGCTCAAGCAGCAGTTCGGCCAGCCCGCACCCTTTGTCGGCGTCGACAACTACGCGTCGCTCCTCACCGACCCCGGGTTCTGGGGTGTCATCGGGCGGTCGCTCGCGTTCTGCGGCGCGGCGGCCACGATTACCTTGCTCGTCGGACTCGGCCTCGCCGTGCTGATGCAACAGATCAGCACCTTCGCACGGCTCACTCTCCAGATCTCGCTGCTGCTCGCGTGGGCCATGCCTGTTGTCGCGGCCATGACCGTGTGGACGTGGCTGTTCGACCGCAGGCGCGGCGCGATCAACTACTTGCTCGACAAGATCCCCGGCGTGGACATGTACCGCTTTGACTGGCTTGCGAGCCCTTGGACGTTCTTCGTCGTTGCGCTCGTGATCGTGGTGTGGATGTCTGTGCCATTCGTCGCATTCTCGATCTACGCGGGGCTCAGCCAAGTGTCAGAAGAGGTGCTCGAGGCCGCTTCTCTCGACGGGGCGTCTGGAATCAAGCGGCTGCGCCTGGTGGTGCTGCCCATCATTCGCCCGGTGATCGCGATCGTGGCATTGCTGCAGGTCATCTGGGATCTCAGGGTCTTCACCCAGATCACGATGCTGCAGGACGCGGGGGCGAGCGGAACGTCATATGACCTTCTGGGTACCTACATCTTCAAGATCGGAACGGGAGCGCAGGACTTCGGGACGGCTTCGGCCGCGTCGGTTTTGGTGCTACTCCTCACCGTCGGCATCAGCTGGTGGTACGTCCGTCGTCTCCTCAAGGAGGATGAGTCATGAGCCGTCGTCGCTTGGCGCGCCTGAGCCTCTCGGCGCTTGCGATCGTGATCGCGCTCATCTGGGTGTTCCCCGTGTACTGGATGGCGAACTCTGCCTTGCTTCCCAACCGCACCCTGCAGTCGTTCATTCCGACCTTCCTGCCGTTCGGAGGGTCTCTGGACAACCTCCGAGCCGTGGTCGCCGATGGCTCCTTCATGACCGCGCTGGGAATGAGCCTGTCGATCGCGCTGATCGTCGTGGTGGTCTGCATCGCGTTCGCGTTCCTGGCCGCCGTAGCTATCTCCAGGTTCCGCTTTCGAGGACGCAAATCCTTCGTGATCGCCGTGCTGCTGGTCCAGATGCTGCCTGCCGAGGCGCTTTTCATCGCGCAATACAAGATGATGGCGGGACTTGGCCAACTCGATAGCGTGATCGGCGTGAGCGTCATCTACACGGCCGCAGTGGTGCCCTTCACCGTGTGGATGTTGCGCGGTTTCGTCGCTGGCGTTCCGGTAGAGCTCGAGGAGGCGGGCATGGTCGACGGCCTGAGCCGCACGGGGGCGTTCATGAGAATCACGTTCCCCCTTCTCGCCCCAGGACTGGTCGCGTCGGGCGTCTACGCCTTCCTGCAGGCGTGGAACGAGTTCACCGTGGCGCTCGTGCTGCTGCCGAGCGAGGCCCGCCACACGCTGCCCCTCTGGCTGCGAGGCTTCATTCAGGCATCGGCCACCCGCGAGACCGACTGGGGGCAGGTCATGGCGGCCTCGACCCTCGTTGCCGTCCCGATCATCATCTTCTTCCTGTTTGTGCAGGGGCGCATGACGGCGGGCCTTGTGGGCGGGGCGGTCAAGGGATGAACCCTCTCACCGTGCTGATGCCTGGCTTTGTCGGCACCGACGCTCCCGAGTGGCTCGTCACGCGACTCGCCGATGGTCTTGGTGGCGTGTGCCTGTTCGCTGAGAACGTCGCGTCGGCGTCCCAGGTGCGAGACCTCACAGCATCGATCTACGAGGCGCGCCCCAGGGCGATCGTGTCGATGGATGAAGAGGGTGGAGACGTGAGTCGCCTCCACCAGCGTGAGGGATCGCCCTTCCCTGGTAACGCCGTGCTCGGGCGCCTAGGAGACGCGACCCTCACCCGTGGCGTCGGCGAGCTCGTCGGCCTCGAACTCAGGCGGGCGGGGGTCGGGCTTGCGCTCGCTCCCGATGCCGACGTCAACTCCAACCCTGAAAACCCCGTCATCGGTGTTCGCAGCTTCGGTGAGGACCCGGCCGCGGTGGCCCTGCATACGGCCGCGTGGACGGAGGGGTTGCAGTCCACTGGCGTCGCCGCGTGTGCCAAGCATTTCCCTGGTCACGGCGACACGTCTCAGGATTCCCATGTCGCGCTTCCCGTGGTGAGCGCCGACGAGGCGACCTTGCGCTCGCGGGAGCTCGTGCCGTTCCGCGCGGCGATCGCGGCGGGGACGCGCACCATCATGACCAGCCACATCGTCGTGCCCGCGCTCGATCCCGACCACCCTGCGACGTTTTCCCGCCGCATCCTGACCGGATTGCTGCGCGGAGAGCTCGGCTTTGAGGGAGTGATCGTGACCGATGCGCTCGACATGGCGGGTGCGTCTGGCGACAGGGGCATTCCCGCAGCGGCCGTCGCTGCACTCGCGGCGGGGGCCGACCTGCTGTGTATCGGCACCCGCAACACGGACGCGCAGATCGGCGAGATCGCGGCGGCTATCGACGCTGCGGTCGCGGACGGAAGCCTGCCCGCCGCGCGTCTGGCAGACGCGATCGCCAAGGTGGAGGCGCTCGGATCCGACCTGGCGACCGCGAGCTCCATGCCCGTCGCCGCAGATGATGCGCGCGGGGTGGGCTCGGACGACGTGCAGAAGGCGTTTCACGTGTCCGCGCGGGCCCAGAAACTCCTTGACCGTGCCGAAACGGTCGCCTTCGTCGCGCTCGAGTCGCCCGCAAATGTGGCCGTGGGGAACGCACCATGGGGTCCCTTCGCGGCAGGGGTCGCACCCGCCGCACGCATCTCCGAGGGCACCGACCTAGCAGCAGAGCTTGACACCATTGCCGAAGGTCGGCTCCTTGTGGTCGTCGGCAAGGACATTCATCGTCACGCCTTTGCGCGCGAGGCCATCGACCTCTTGCGCTCGAGGCACACCATCATCGTGGTCGACATGGGCTGGCCGCTGCCAGCCTTCGAAGGCCTTGACATCGCCACCTTCGGCGCCTCCCGCTTGGTCGGGCAGGGGCTGATCGAACTGATCGGACGTGACTCGTGCGGCTTGGGGTAGACATCGGGGGGACCAAGACAGATGTGGTCGCCGTGGACGGGGGCGCCATTGTGGCGCGCCATCGGGCGGCCTCCGGCCAAGGTGCAGAGGCCGTTGTCGCGTCGACCCTGGCAGCGGTGGACGCGTTGATGAAGGATGCCTCGATCGGTTGGCCCGACATTGAGTCGGTGGGCGTTGGCATCCCCGGCTCCGTGGTCGACGGCGTCGTCTCGTATGCCCTGAACCTCGGTATCGATCGTGTGGATCTAGCGGGCGAGCTGGAACGCGCCTGGGGCATGCGCCCCGTGGTCGATAACGACGTCAATGCGGCCGCGCTCGGCGCGTGGACACTGAGGAAGGGCGGATCCTCGCTCGCCTACCTCAACCTGGGAACTGGTCTCGCCTCGGGCCTCATTCTCGATGGCAAACTGTGGCGCGGCGCCAGGGGAGCGGCGGGCGAGATCGGCCACATCTCGATCGATCCAGCGGGCCCCGTTGACGCCGACGGTCTCCCTGGAGCCATCGAGGTATACGCCTCCGGCGGGGGTCTGGTGCGGCAGTGGGGGGTAGAGGGTGCAGCCGCACGCGACGTCCTCGACGCCGCAGACGCAGGCGATCCGCGCGCGGAGGCCATTCGTGACAGGCTGTTTTTTGGGCTCGCCTCCGCGGTCAGGGTGCTCGTGCTCACGCTCGATGTCGAAAACATCGTGGTGGGAGGGGGCCTCGCAGGGCAGGGCAACCGCCTCGTCGAAGGCGCCACGATGGTCATCGACGGCTGGGCCGCCTCAAGTAGCTTCTTGGCTTCTCTCGACCTTGCGGGGCGCATGAGCCTTCTCGACTCGAAGATCCCCGTCGCGGCCCTCGGTGCGGCGACATTGGGTGCGGCGACTCTGGGCGAGACGGGGCTCGACGGGACAAGGGTGGAGGAGAGCCGTGGCTGAGGTCTTGGTCTTTGACGGCGCCGACACGGCGGGCGCTTTTGTCGCCACTCATATCGTCGACGCGCTCGATGCCGCAGGGGCCTTCACTCTTGGCGTTGCCACGGGCTCGACCCCGATGCCTGTCTACGACGCACTCGCCGCTCACGCTTCTCGTGGGGTCGACTTCTCGAAGATGTTCGCCTTCGCTTTGGATGAATACGTGGGGCTCCCCGCCGGTCATCCGGAGGGATACGGGGCCGTGATCGAGAGGTCCGTGACGGTGCCTCTGGGCCTCAACCCCGAGAGGGTCAACATTCCAGACGGGTCACTCGACAACGTCGAAACGGCGGGGGAGAGATACGAGGACGCACTCACGACGCACGGAGGCGTTGACCTCCAGCTGCTGGGCATCGGCACGACGGGTCACATCGGCTTCAATGAGCCGGGCTCGAGCTTTGGCTCGCTCACGCGCGTCAAGACCCTGACGGAGAGGACGCGGGCCGACAACGCGCGATTCTTCACCTCGCCCGAGGACGTTCCGATCCACTGCGTGACTCAGGGCCTTGGCACCATCCTCAGGGCCAGGCACCTCGTGTTGCTCGCATTTGGAGAGGGGAAGGCGGCGGCGATTGCGGCCGCTCTGGAGGGTCCCGTGACCGCAAGCCTGCCGGGATCCGCGATTCAACTCCATCCCCACGTCACGGTGGTGCTCGACGAGGCCGCAGCTTCGGGGCTTCGCTTCGGTGACTACTACCGTTGGGCTCAGGACAACAAGCCCTCCTGGCAAGGAATCTGAGATGTACACCGACATCCACTGTCACGGCGGAGGCGGTCACGCCTTCGGTGACACGGTCGAGGGGACGCTCGCGGCGCTTGGCGCCCACCGCGCGCACGGCACCTCGCGCGTTGTCGCGTCTCTCGTGTCCGAGCGCCTCGACCGCACCGCCCGCGCGATGTCGGTGATCAGGGAGGCCATGGCGGCCGACGAAGGCATCCTCGGTGTCCACCTCGAGGGACCCTTCTTGTCTCCTGCCCGCAAGGGCGCGCACGACCCCGCGGCGTTGGCTATTCCCACCTCCGACGCGGTCGAGGCGCTTCTCGACGCCGCCCAGGGGATGATCAGGCAGATCACGATCGCGCCCGAGCTGCCCCACGCCTTTGACGCGATCTCTCGATTCGTCGACGCGGGGGTCGTGGTCGCCGTGGGGCACACCGAGGCAGACGTCGCGATGGCGCGCGAGGCGTTTGACCGCGGCGCGTCGCTCGTGACCCACTCGTTCAATGCGATGCGCGGTATTTCTGGTCGGGAGCCGGGTCCCGTGGGTGCGGCCCTGAACGACGAGCGCGTGACGCTCGAGGTGATTGCCGACGGCATCCACGTCGACCCCGCCCTGATCGCAATGCTCTTCCGTGCGGCCCCTGGTCGCGTCGTGCTGGTGACCGACGCCATGGCGGCGGCGGCGGCCGACGGGCGCTACGTGCTCGGCGGCCTCGACGTCGACGTCACGAACGGGCGAGCGGTGATCGCGGGCACCGAGACTCTCGCAGGTTCTACCCTCACCATGGACAGGGCCATCGAGGTGTGCGTGGCAGCCGGTGTGCCAGCCGACCAGGCGCGGGCCGCAGCGACCACCATTCCCGCGAAGGTTCTTGGACTGAACTAGCCCCCGAGTCCGAACCCGATCGGGAACAGGTAGTCCTGTCCCGCGGGCGCCGAAGGGACCTGGCCGATGTCTCGCGGCCAGTTGACGGGAAGCGTGCCGGTGAAGGCGACGTCGCCGAAGAGGGTGTCGGCGACGCCTTCTCCTGCCGTTCCTGGCAGCCAGGCGGCCACGACGGCATCCGCGCTCGCCAATACGTCCGTGATCATCACGGGCCTGCCGGACACCACCACGAGGACCGTGCTTCCGCATCGGCCCTTCAGCGCGCCCAGGACGTCGAGGCCGGGAAGCGCGAGGTCGGTCGAGTCGCCAACACCCTCCGCATATGGGGCCTCGCCCACCACGGCGACGCAGACGTCGACGTTCCCCGAGTCGGGGAGGTTGAAGGTGACGGTGACGCCCGACCCCGCACGGTCCTCAATTCCGTCCCCGATCGTCGTTCCGGGGATGACATTGCCCGCGTCGCCCTGCCACGACTGGGTCCAGCCGCCGGATTGAACCCCGATGTCCTGGGCGGCGTTGCCCACGATCACGATGCTCTGTGTCGATGCGGCGAGGGGGAGTGCCCCGTCGTTCTTGAGCAGCACTTGGGATTCCTGAACCGCGGTGCGGGCGATGGCTCGGTGCTCGGCGTTTCCGACGGCGCTCGTGCCACGGGAGTCCCCGTAGGGGTTCGCAAACACGTCCATCTCGAACTTCACGGCGAGGATCCGGCTCACCGCCTCGTCGATCCGTTCTTGAGAGATTGCGCCGCTGTCAACGGCCTTCGCAAGCGACGATTGAAACGTCACCGCGTCGTACGGCGTCATCACCATGTCGACGCCAGCGTTGATGCACTTCGCGATCGAATCGTCGTAACTCGAGGGGTTGATCTGGTCGCATCCGGCCCAGTCGGACACCACGAAGCCCGTGAAGCCCAACTCGCCGCGAAGCGTGTCGGTGAGCAGGGTCGCGTCGCCGTGCACCTTCTGCCCGTCCCACGACGAGAACGTGGACATGACCGATTGGGCCCCTGCCTCAATCGCCGCCTCGTAGGGCGGGAGGAGGGTGTCGCTCAGCAGCGTCGCGTCGGCTGGGGTATTGCCCTGGTCGAGAAGGTACGGACCGCCCATCCCCGCCGTGGTCGATGAGCCGTAGACGGTGGAGCCGTCCCCGACGAAGTGCTTGGCCGTGGCGAGGACGGACGACGGGTCGCCCAGGCTTGGCGATTGCAGGCCGCGAATGTAGGCGGCGCCCAGGTTCGCGACGATTGTCGGATCCTGTGAATACGCCTCGTAGGTGCGACCCCAGCGGACGTCGCTCGGCAGGGCGAGCACGGGGGTGAAGTTCCAGCGGATGCCGACGGCCGACATCTCTGCCGCGGTCGCCACTGCGATCTTCGTCACGAGCTCCTGGTCGTTCGCGGCGCCCAGCCCGATCTGCTGCGGGAACACGGTCGCGCCGTACATCCCCCCGAAGCCGTGAACGGCGTCGACCCCGTAGAGGATGGGGATTCCCAAGCGGGTGCCGTCGACGGCTTCCTTTTGGCGCGCGGTGACGGCTGATTTCCAGGCCTCGGCGTCGCTCCCTGGGTACATGGCGCCGCCGCCGTGAAGAACGCTCCCGAGACCAAGGCGCGCCGCGTCACCGACCGCGAGCGAGTTTTCCTCGACCTGGGTCATCTGCCCGAACTTCTCCGCCTGCGTCATCTGGCCGAGCAGGACCTCGACGCGCGTGTCTATGGGCAACGACGGGTCAAGGTAGCTGCGGTCGATGCCGTCCGATGCCGTCGGGCTTGCCGTCGTGTTCACGGTGTCCGAGTCGGTGCATCCCGCGAGGAAGAGGGAGCCTGCCAAGGCCAAAGCAACGAGAGCGTGGCGCGTCATGCGTCGACGATATCGCCGTCGTCGGGTGCCGAATTACTTGAAGACGATGGTCCTGTGGCCGTCGAGGAGCACCCTGTGCTCTGCATGCCAGCGCACGGCCTTCGCAAGCGCCCTGCGTTCGACGTCGGCGCCCATGGCGGTGAGCGTCTCGGGGGTCTCGGTGTGGTCGACGCGTTCGACGTCCTGCTCGATGATCGGCCCCTCGTCGAGGTCGGCCGTGACGTAGTGCGCCGTGGCGCCGATGAGCTTCACACCGCGGTCGTGTGCCTGGTAATAGGGCCGCGCGCCCTTGAAACTCGGCAGGAACGAGTGGTGAATGTTGATTGCCTTGCCACGCAAAGCCGCCGAGAGCTCTGGGGACAGGATCTGCATGTACCTCGCGAGCACCACGAGCTCGACCTCCATGTCCTCGACGAGCGCGAGCAGCGCTGACTCCGCCTCGGGCTTTGTCGCGGCGGTCACGGGGATGTGGATGAAGGGTTTGCCGTAGAACGAGGCGAGGTTCTGGAGGGCCGGGTGGTTTCCCACGATGGCCACGATGTCGACCGGCAGGGTTCCGGCGCGCTCGCGATAGAGCAGGTCGTTGACGCAGTGCTCGGCCTTGGACACCATCACGATGGTGCGCATGCGTCGACCGGCGACGTCGAGGTTCCATGTCATCCCGAAGCGCTCGGCGAGCACTGCGATGGTCGCTTCAAGCGACTCCCTCGAGGCCGCGCACAGCACGTCGACGCGCATGAAGAAGAGGCCCGTGTCGGGATCCCCGAATTGCTGGGACTCCCTGATATTGCCGCCCTTTGCGGCGAGCGCCCCCGTGACGGCATGCACGATGCCAGGACGGTCTGGACAGGACAGGGATAGCACCCATGCGGTCGATTCGGTGGACACGGAGTCCACGCTAGTCGTGTTGGGGCGAAAATCCTGACACGATAGCCCCATGAGCGAAGAGCCAGAGGTGCGCATCGACCGGATCACTGCGGAGCACGCGGGTGAGTTGCTGACGGTTCGCCGCGCGGCATTCGTGACGGAAGCCCAGCTCTACAACGACCCGAACATCCCTGCGCTCACGCAGACGTATGACGAGCTCGTCGAAGACATCGAGAGCGACGCCGTCGTGACGCTCGGTGCGTGGCTTGGGACCCGACTCGTTGGCTCAATCAGGGTGGGGATCGAAGACGATAAGGCCACGATCGGCAGGCTTGCGGTAGCCCCCGACCTTCAGGCGCGCGGCATCGGCACGCAGCTGCTCTTCGCGGTGTTGGGGTACCTCCCCGACGACACGAAGGAGGTCTGGGTGTTCACAGGCCAGAACTCGAAGCACAACATCGCGCTGTACAACAAGGCGGGTTACGAGCATCAATTCGACGATGTGTCGGGCGACCTCACCTATGCGTACCTTCGCAAGATCCTCGAAGCGGGCAACATCGTCGACGACAACTAGCCGGTTCGCAGCCCGAGACAAGGGAAACCCATGGCAATTCACGATGAGGATCAGACACGTCCGGAGGGCGGAGGGCTTGCGCTCGCGAGCCTACTGACCGGCGTCATCTCGGTGTTTGCGTGTGGACTTGGCATCATCGCGGGCCCCGTCGCTGTGGTCCTTGGCATCATTTCTGGTCGCCGATTTGGCTTTGGGGTCAAGCAGATCGTGGGAATCGTCGCGGGCGCCTTCGCCTTCGTCTTCTCCGCGATAGTTCTGGTTGTCGTCCTGTTGGTCGTCACTGGACGCGATGACGCGGATTCCTTTCAGCCGGCGCCCGTCCCGACCAACTCCTTCGAGACTGTGGAACCGACCGACGACGCTGCTGGAGACACCCCGACGTTGACCGAGGCCTGGATCTCCGCGTCGGCGTTCGACACGGCCTATGAGGCCTACGCGGACACCTACGACGCGGCCAGCGCGTTGGACGGGCTCTACTGGGGCAGGGACATTGATACGCCGTGCTTCACGATGGACGGCGAGGCGTGGTGGATCACCCAGGGAAGCCCCGAGACGTGTGAACCCGCAAGCGAACTGTGGTGGGAGACGTACCCCGATACCGCAGACCCCGAGATCAAACTGTTCGGCTCGGGAGGAGTGGGAGCCTCGATTTCGTTTGAGGCACTCACGACCGAGGTGCTCATGAACAAGTTCGGCACGACGGATCTCGCGACAGTCTCCGGCTATGCACGCGACACGCTCCTGCCTGACAGCGGCGCCACCGATATCGTCGAGACTGCCATCGAGCTCGGGGGACTGCCCGCGGTCCAATTGGACTGCTCGATTGGCGGCCTGGCGGCCTATCGACTCGATGTCGTCATGCTGCCGGAGCCCCGCATCCTCGAGAACGGCACGGAAATCACGGGCTTCATCATTCACGCGCATAACGAGGCCGAGTGGGTCTATCGCAGCGAGGACGTTTTCACGCGACTGGACAATTCGCTCACCTGGAAGTGAGCGCGGGGGCGAGCCTTTGCCCACCTCCGCGGATCGGATAGACTGACTTTGTCGCGACTGGCGCACGCGGGTCACCGCGAGGAAGCGACGTGATGGACGGGCCCCCGGGGCGCGCCCATCGACCACGGTCGTTCCGCCTGGGCCAGGGTCGCCGATGAGTTCACCTCGGCGCCGCGCGCGCCGAACGACACGAAGGACCGCGATGACCGATGCCGCGACTCCCACTGCCACGCAGGGGATCATGAACGCCACGCTCGCCCAGATCGACCCGGAGATTGCCGCGGTGCTTGACCGTGAACTCGGTCGCCAGCGCGACTATCTCGAGATGATTGCCTCCGAGAACTTTGTCCCGCGCTCGGTGCTGCAGTCCCAGGGCTCGGTGCTGACGAACAAGTACGCCGAGGGTTATCCGGGCAAGCGTTATTACGGCGGTTGCGAAGAGGTCGACGTCGCCGAGGCCCTCGCGATCGAGCGCGCCAAGAGCCTCTTCGGCGCCGCCTACGCGAACGTCCAGCCGCACTCCGGCGCGACGGCCAATGCCGCGGTGCTACACGCGCTCATTAACAAGGGCCAGAAGATCATGGGCCTCTCGCTCGCCCATGGGGGCCACCTCACGCACGGGATGAAGCTCAACTTCTCCGGCAAGCTGTACGAGGTCACCGCGTACGGTCTTGACGAGCAGAGCCACCGCATCGAGATGGAGCAGGTGCGCGCACAGGCGCTCGCCGAGCGCCCCGACGTGATCATCGCCGGCTGGTCTGCCTACCCCCGCCACCTCGATTTTGCGGCCTTCCGTGAGATCGCGGACGAGATCGGCGCCAAGCTCTGGACGGACATGGCCCACTTCGCTGGCCTCGTCGCCGCGGGCCTGCACCCGAGCCCCGTTCCCTACTCCGACGTGGTCTCGACCACTGTGCACAAGACGCTTGGCGGCCCCCGCTCGGGCCTCATCGTCTCGCGCGACGAGGAGCTCGCCAAGAAGCTCAACTCTGCGGTGTTCCCCGGCCAACAGGGCGGTCCGCTCATGCACGTGATCGCCGCCAAGGCGACGGCACTCAAGATCGCCGCCGGCCCGGAATTCAAGGAGCGCCAGGAGCGCGTTCTCGAGGGTGCGCGCCTCCTCGCGGAGCGTCTGGTCGCGCCCGACGCGATTGCGGCTGGCATCAACGTGGTGACGGGCGGCACCGATGTGCACCTGGTGCTCGTCGACCTGCGCGCTTCGAGCATCGACGGACAACAGGCGGAAGACCTGCTGCACCAGGTGGGCATCACGTCCAACCGCAACGCCGTGCCGTTTGACCCTCGACCCCCGATGGTGACGTCAGGCGTGCGCCTGGGAACCCCCGCCCTCGCCTCGCGTGGGTTCGGCGCTGCGGAGTTCACCGAGGTGGCCGACGTGATTGCCGCCACGCTCAAGGGCGGCGCCGACATCGAGGCCCTCAGGGCCCGTGTCAAGGCGCTCACGGATGAGTTCCCCCTGTACCCCGGCCTGGTCCAGTAATGGCCCAGATTCTCGACGGCAAGGCGACCGCCGCGGTCATCAAGGCCGAACTGGCAGTGAGAGTCGCGGCGCTTGCCGAACGCGGCATCGTGCCGGGTCTTGGCACCCTGCTCGTGGGCGCCGATCCAGGCTCGACCTGGTACGTCAACGGCAAGCATGCGGACTGTGCCGAGGTGGGTATCGCCTCGCTTCGGGAGGACCTTCCAGCGACGGCGACGCAAGAAGAGGTCGAGGCGGCAGTCATGCGCCTCAATGCCAATCCTGAGTGCACGGGCTTCATCGTGCAGCTGCCGTTGCCCAAGGGAATCGACACCAACAGGGTGCTCGAACTCGTCGACCCCGACAAGGACGCCGATGGCCTGCACCCCACCAATCTCGGCCGCCTCGTGGCGCGCGTGGGCGAGGACATCGCGAGCCCGCTGCCATGCACGCCCAAGGGGATCATCGAGCTCGTGGAACGCCACGGGGTCAACCTCGGCCGCAGGGACGTCGTCGTCATCGGCCGTGGAGCCACCGTGGGGCGCACGATCGGACTCATGCTCACGCGCAAGGCCGTCAACGCGACCGTGACGCTGTGCCACACCGGCACGGCCGACCTCGCGACGCACACGCGCAACGCGGACGTCATCGTGGCGGCCGCGGGCGTGCCTGACATCGTGACGGCGGACATGGTCAAGCACGGTGTGATCCTGATCGACGTGGGAGTGTCGCGCGTGACGGACCCGGTCACCGGCAAGTCCAGGGTGGTAGGAGACATCGCCATCGAGGCGCGCGATAAGGCCTCGTGGTACTCGCCGAACCCCGGTGGTGTGGGCCCCATGACGCGTGCCATGTTGCTCGCGAACGTCGTGGAGTCCGCCGAGCGTCAAGCGGGCTGACTCATGCGTCGGGCCCCGTCGGTAGGCTGACGCCATGCGCATCGTCTCGATCAATGTCAATGGAGTAAGGGCGGCACTCCGCAAGGGGTTCCAGGAGTGGATTGACGGCGCGAATGCGGACGTCGTGTGCCTCCAAGAGGTGCGTGCTCCCGACGAGGTGGTGGAGCAGGCCTTCGCGGCGGGTTGGCATGTGGCCCACCAGGCATGTGAGCTTAAAGGAAGGGCGGGCGTGGCGATTCTCTCGCGCACCCCTCTGACGGACGTGGCGATGGGCGCGCAAGCGCTCGGCGACGCGGCGCTTGATGCGGCGCATACCGGGCGCTGGATCGAGGCCACCGTCGAGTCGCCCGCGGGCCCCGTGCGCGTCGTGTCCGTCTATGTCCACTCGGGCGAGGTCGGCACGCCCAAGATGGACGCCAAGTATGAGTTCCTGGACCTGATGACCGCGCGTATGGAGGCGCTTCGCGGCGCGTTTGACCGGGCCGTGGTCATGGGCGACATCAATACCGCCCACACGCAGCGCGACATCAAGAACTGGAAGGGCAACCTCAAGTCGGCGGGGTTCCTGCCCGAGGAGCGTGCGTATCTGGATCGTTGGTTTGCGTCAGGGTGGGTGGACGTCCACCGCACGCTCGTGGGCGACCAGGATGGCCCGTACACGTGGTGGTCGATGCGCGGGAGGGCGTTCGACAATGACGCCGGCTGGAGGATCGACTACCAGTACGCGACGCCGCAGATGGCCGCCACTGCGCTCTCCGCAGCCGTGGGTCGCGCCGCCGCGTGGGATGAGCGGTGGTCCGATCACGCGCCGCTGACGATCGACTACAACCTGAATGCAGTGAGCGACCTGGGAGAGGGCTCGCGGGCTTAGAAGAAGGTGAAGCGGGGCCTTTCAAAGCCCTGGCGCTGGAACTCCGCGTCGATGATTCGGGCCGTGGGGGCGGCCTGAGCGCGTCGCACGAGCGCAATCACCGAGCCGCCTCCTGCCGCGCCCAGCATCCGCGCGCCGAAGGCGCCCAACCTGAACGCGGTATCCACCGCGAGGTTGAGTTCGTCGCAGCTAATCTCGAAGTCCATTTCAAGGGAGGCGTGGGATCGGTACATCGCCTTTCCCACCGTGACGAACCTTTCGTGGGCGGGGGAGGTTCCGCTGAGTTCGTCGCGCACCAGGTCTACCCGCTCGTTGTCGGTGAAGACGTGACGTGCGCGCTTGCGCAGAGTGAGGTCGTCGAGGGCCTCAATGCGTGCGAGTCCATCGGGGTCGGACTGGACCTGACGGAGGCTTGCGACGCCCAGCGCTCTCGCGGCGTCGCGAATCTCCGACATGCGTTTCGTCACGATATCCACCGGTGAGGCAGAACGCGCTCGTGTGTCGACGATGAGGATGCCGAGACCGTATTCGTTGAAGGTCAGCTCGCAGGGAGTCGCGGCGGGCGGGGCCGAATCGAAATCCAGGTAGATCGCCTCGTCGGGGGCGCACCGCAGAATGGTGTGTTGCGCCACGCCCCCCGTGATGCTTCCCACGAGGTCGTTTTCGGCATCCATGCATACCCCGGCGAGCTCCATGGCGCCGATGTCGGTGGGTAGCAGAAGGCCCCAGAGCGAATTCACGGCAAGCGCCGTGGCGGCAGCGAGTGATGTCGAGGAGCTGAGTCCCGAGGCCAACGGCACGCATGACACGACCGCGAGGTCCATGCCTGCGCCCGAGTAGCCCCGTTCCTGAAGCGACCACAGCACCCCAGCCGGGTACGACATCCAAGCGTCGGTGTTGCTCAATTCCTCGAGCGAGTCCAGGTGGCCTTCCCACACGGTGGGCGCCCCGTCTGTGCCGCTCCCTGGCTCGCCCGCGATCCGTACCCTCGAATCGGTGCGCATGGTGGCAGCGATGAACGTGCGGTGGGAAACCAGCGTCGACAGGCACACGCCGTTGCTGATGTCGGTGTACTCGCCCATGATGTTGATGCGTCCCGGTGCCGACCATACCGACTTGGCCTCAATACCGAAGGCCTCGTGGAGCCGTGCTCGGGCTCGACGATCACCCTCTTCGAGGGACCACGCAGCAACCCATAGGGGTTCGGTTGCGTGTGGCGTTTCGGTCATGTGCCCCATCATGTCAAAGGCTCACCGTCGAACCGCCACTTTTGCGTGCGATGATGGTCGAAGGAACCGTAGTCCACGCAAGGAGTCCTCTTATGGCAGCCCGTACCCCCCGCTCGTCAGCAGCGTCACAGTCCAAGCCTTCTGCGGCCAAGGCAGCAAAGCCGGAGGTTGTTGAAGAGGTCGTGGTTGAAGAGACAACGGTCGTGGTTGAAGAGACAACGGTCGAGCCCGTTGTCGCGCCTGCCGCGCCCGCAGCGCCCTCCTCTCCGTCGCCTTCCGTGCTTGAGCGACTTCGACGCAATCGCATGGGCGCCGTTCTCGGCGGACTCGTCGTAGCGATGGTCGTGGGGCTCCTGCTCTCAATCTTTGTCCCCGACTCGAACCTGTTGCTCGCTCTTGCAGTCCTGGGCCTCGCCGAGGCCTTCGCCGTGGGCTTCACGGTGCGGTATCTGTCGGAGTGCCGCGGGCGGGCTACCCAGCTCACCGCGTTCGTCCTTGCAGCCCTCGGGGTCCACGTGTTGGTGACGACGGGCATGGTGAACCAGGCGATTGGCGACCTGAGCTCGGTCGTGGGAGGGCTGCTCAATCAGGGAGCCGGCGCGACTGCGGGGCTTGGTTGGGACGACGCTGTGATCTCGGCGCTTGCGACGCCCGCCATCTCAACGGGCACGGTGGTATGCGGACTCGTCGCGGCGATTATCGCCGGATGGGGCCTGCGCTCCGAGAGCGGTCACGGTCGCGGGGCCGACGCCGCGTAACTGGCGATACCGCGCTTAGGCGCTTTTTCCGTTGACAGGGGTGACATTGAGCTTGCGGCCCGCGAGGCCGCGGCTCCGTGCCGTGAGCGCGCGTGCGATGGAGATCATGGCCTGTGCGGCCGCGGTCTCTGGCGCACCGAGGACCACGGGCAGTCCGCTGTCGCCACCCTCGCGGGTGGTCATCTCGAGCGGAATCTGACCGAGAAGCGGCACGGTGGTGCCGAGCGTGGCGGACAGTCGGTCCGCAACGCGTTGGCCGCCGCCTTCGCCGAAGATCTCGAGCCTGGTGCCATCGGGCTGTTCAAGCCATGCCATGTTCTCGATCACGCCGGCCACCGACTGCGACGTTTGAGTGGCGATTGAGCCTGCGCGTTCCGCGACGCCCGCCGCGGCCACCTGAGGCGTGGTCACGACCACCAGTTCGGCGTGGGGGAGAAGCTGCGCCACCGAGATGGCGATGTCTCCCGTGCCTGGCGGCAGGTCCAGAAGCAGGATGTCAAGGTCTCCCCAGAACACGTCGGCAAGGAACTGTTCGAGTGCGCGGTGGAGCATCGGCCCACGCCACACGACAGGCTGGCCCTCGGGCACAAACATGCCGATGCTCACGGTCTTGACATCGTGCGAGATGGGCGGGAGCAGCATGTCGTCTAGTCGCGTCGGCTGGCCGGTGACGCCCAGCATGCCTGGGATCGAGAACCCGAAAATGTCGGCGTCGAGCACGCCCACCTTGAGTCCGTCGGCCGCCATCGCCGCGGCAAGGTTCGCCGTGACCGTCGACTTGCCGACGCCGCCCTTGCCCGACGCGATCGCGTAGACGCGCGTGAGGTTCCCTGGCTGCGTGAAGGGAATCACGGCCTCGGGCTTGCCTCCGCGCAATTGCGAGCGCAGGGCGAGGCGTTGCTCGTCTGACATGACGCCAAGCTCGACACGCACCGCGGTCACGCCGTCGACGGTCTTGCATGCCGCTTCGACGTCGCCCGTGATGCGATCCTGCATGGGGCAACCGGCGATTGTCAGGTCGATCCCGATGGTGGCGACACCCTCGTCGTCGAGATCGACGGACCGGACCATGCCGATATCCGTGATGGGCTTGCGGATCTCGGGGTCGATCACCAGTGCGAGGGCGCTGAGCAGTAGTTCTTCAGTAGGCATGCACCCATCGTAAGGGTGCGTGTGAGGGGCCAGTCGCGCGCGACGCGGCTGCCGCGCGGCGAATGCGGTGAGCCTAGGAGGGCTCCTCTTCCTCGCGTTTTCGGTCGTCGTCCCTGAGTTCCTCGAGGAGCGACCGCAGTTCGCTGCGCACAAAGTCTCTGGTGGCCGTCTCGCCGAGCGCCTGGCGTAGCGCGGCAACCTCGCGCGCAAGGTAGGCGGTGTCGGCAAGTGAGCGTTCAGCGCGCTGCCGGTCTTGTTCGGCAGAGACGCGGTCCCTGTCGTCCTGCCTGTTCTGCGCGAGCAGGATCAGGGGCGCCGCGTAGGAGGCCTGGAGCGACAAGATGAGGGTGAGCGCGGTGAAGTACAGCGCGGGGGAGTCGAACCGCAGCCCTCGTTCCGCCGTGAAGGGCAGCGTGTTCCACACCAGCCACAACACCACGAATCCCGTGAGGTAGACCAGGAATCGAGGGGTCCCCAGGAACCGTGCGATTCCCTCCGAGACGCGGCCAAAGCGATCCGACCGCTGGCCGGAGCGGCGGCCCTTAAACAGCTTGCGTTCGCCCTTGGGGCGGTCCAGACGCTCAGCCATCGGACCCCTCCGTTGCCGTCGTGGTCGCTTTCATCGCCTTGGTTATGCGGGAGGCGCGCGGTTCATGTTCGCGCCAGTCGCGCGGTAAGAGGTGGTCGAGCACGTCGTCAATCGAGATCGCGCCCAACAGGTGGCTGTCCTCATCCACCACGGGAAGAGCCAAGATGTCGTACGCGGCCATGCGGCGGGCTACCTCCGCGAGGGAGTCGGAGGCCTCGAGTGATGCGATCGCCGGATCGACAAAGTTGCCAACGCTGTCGTGAGGCGCCTCGCGCAGCAGTCTTTGCAAATGGACGAGGCCTATGAAGCGCCCGGTGGGCGTCTCGAGGGGCGGTCGCACCACAAAGACCATCGAGGCGAGCGCAGGAGCGATGGCCTCGACACGCAGGAGAGCGAGGCACGTGGCCACGGTGGTTTCGGGGCCGACGATGACGGGTTCGGTGGTCATGAGGCCGCCCGCGGTGTCGTCCTCGTACCCGAGGAGCTGGCGCACCTGGCGGGCATCCTCGGGCTCCATCAGCTCCAGGAGCTCGGCAGCCTCGGTTGCGGGCAGGTCTCCCAACAGGTCGGCCGCGTCGTCAGGGTCCATGGCCTCGAGAACGTCTGCGGCGCGATCCCTTCGCAGGGTGCTCAACAGCGCGACCTGGTCTTCTTCGGGAAGCTCTTCGAGGACGTCGGCGAGGCGTTCATTGTCGAGGGCCCCTGCGATCTCGGCCGAGCGAGCGGGGCTCATCTCCATGAGGGCTGCCGCGAGGTCTGCGGGCTTGTAGTCGGCAAACGACTCGATCACCATTGCCGCGCCCTGCATCTTGTCTCGAGTGGCGAGACCAGTGACCTCATCGAGGTCCACCACGGTCGAGGCGCCCTTGCGCGAGAGGCCGAGGACTCCGCGCCGGCGCGCGCCGCTGCGCACGTACAACTTGGTGACCTGCCAGACGTGCCCGCGTCCCTGCTCAATCGCGATGTCCTCGATGTACGCGAGCGTGCGACCCTCCTTGAGGGTCACCGACCGTTCAAAGAGTTCGCCGATGGCGAGAGTCTCGGAAGCGCGTGCCTGGAAGCGGCGCAGGTTGACGACACCTGTGCAAATGACCTGCCCAGGGTTAATCGATGTCACCCGCGTGAGAGGCATGAAGACGCGTCGCCTCCCGGGCACCTCGACCACAAGCCCTACGGCCGTGGGTGCCCCGGTTCTCCGCATCAGCAAAACGACGTCGCGGACGCGACCGACCGCATCGCCCAGGGGGTCGAAAACGGTCGTGCCCGCTAGGCGTGCCACGAAGATGCGCTCGACTCCGGTACTCATGAGGCAAGCGTACTGTCGCTGCGCGTTCGCACAGGGAGGCTAACGGTTGTGCTTCGCTGCTCCGAGCGCCTGGAGGCCGAGCCATCCCGCAGCAACGTCCCTGTGGTCCTTTGACAGGGCAAGTGCGGCGGCGAAGTCGATGGCCTCGGCACGCGCTCGAGCGAACGTGGGCATATCGAGCCCGCCGAGGCCCTCGATGAGTGCATCCCAGTGGGTGGGAGGCAAGAGCACAAGTGACTGTCCGATGTCGGCGGCAGGGTCTCCCGCAGCGGCGTCTCCCCAGTCAATGAGGCCAGCGAGGTTGCCCTTGTGTGTGAGAACGTGCGGCGCCCTGAGATCAAGGTGTGCCCAGGTGGGCGAGGGGCGAGGCACCGCGGCGCCCCGGGAAAACACGCGGCTGGCCGTGGCGACGTCGAGCCGCCAAGCGGTGCCCTCGGTACGCCGCGCGAGCGTGGCAAGCCGGTCTTCACATCGCGCACCGCGCATTAAGAGCGATTGAGACTTCTTGGGATGACGGGGCGCTTGGTTTGGCGCTGCAGTGTGAAGTGCCGCGAGGGCCATACCCAGGTGAGTGGCGCCCGCCGGTGACAGTGGGGCGACGCGTGATGGTTGGCCAGGAACCCACGGCACGATGCTCCACCGCCACGGGAAGTTCGCTCCCGGCGCGCCGACTCGTATCGGAATGGGGGCTCTGAAGGGCCAGCCCTGGCTGATGCGGGGGAGCCAATCGAGTTCGGTGGCCTGTCGATCCGCGGAGAGTTGGCGACGCGGCAGCCTGACGGCCCAATGCGGACCCAGTCGCCACGTGGTGGCGTTCCTGCCCTCGAAGCGCTCGCCCAACGCGAGTTCGGCGGCCTCGGGCACCTGAGTGGACAGCAATTCCGCGACGACCGCCGCGTCTGCTCTCGCTTCCGCTCTGGGGAGGGGAGGCGCCAGAGTCATACGCCCACCCTAGAATTGGGGGCACCCAGTGCCAATAGCATGTTGACACAACGACACGCCGAGAGTGTTGTAGTTTTTCACCTCCATAAATGGGTTTTACCTCGCGATTTGGCTCAAGATGGACGGCGCCCTGGCCGGTGAAAAGCGTCCGCTCCGCCGGCAAGTAGGGGTTATCGCGCCTCGTGAGGCTCGCGAGCCGACTTCCAGCATTCGAGGATCGCGAGAGTCGCGGCGACGACATCGTCGCTCGTCGTGGCCGCGTCGGAAACCGACAGGCGCAGGATCCGCTTTCCCCTCCACATGCTGGCCCCCGCCCACAGTGTGCCTTCGGCCTGGATTGCCGCGATCGCGGCATTGGTCACGGCATCGTCGCCCGGTTCGCCCGGCGCCGTGCCGAAGGCGACGGGCACTTGGTTGAGCACCGGCTGCGCGAGCACCTCGACGCCTGCGTTCCCTAACAGTTCCGCGAACTGGGTGGCCCGGTCGCACGTGTCGTCGATGAGTGCGGCGATGCCGTCGCGCCCGCGCGCGGCCAAGAGCGCCCAGGTCTCGACGCCGCGTGCGCGCTGGGACATGTGGGGGCTCAGGTGCATGAGAGGCCTGGCGTCAGTGGTGGCGAGGTACGGCGCCGTGATCGCCATCGCCCGGTAGAGGTCCGCGCGCTCGCGCACGATCACGACGCCGGAGTCGTACGGCGCGTTGAGCCACTTGTGGGCATCGGTGGCCCACGAGTCGGCGAGTTCGACTCCGTCGACCAGATGCTTGCGGGTGGGTGATGCGGCGGCCCAGAGGCCGAAGGCGCCGTCGACGTGCACCCAGCCGCCGCGCTCGCGGACGCCAGGGATGATGCGTGCGAAGGGGTCGGAGGCGCCCGAAGTGACGTTGCCCGCCTGGAGTAGCACCAGGGTGAGGGCGTCGGTGTCCGTGGGGAACGCGTCCGCGTCAATCGCGCCGTCGGCGTCGACGGGCACTCGCTCGATGGATCCGGCGCCGAGCCCCGCCATCCGCAGCGACTTGAGCGCCGACGCGTGAACCTCGGCGCCAGCTATCACCCGAATCGCAGGCGAGCCAGAGAGGCCGTCTTCCTCGACGCTCCAGCCCGCGCGGGCCAAGAGGGCATCGCGCGCCGCCACGATTGCGGTGAAGTTCGCGAGAGTCGCTCCCGTGGTGAAGGTCGCGACGGCGTCGGACGGGAGCCCAAGGAGATCCACGATCCAGCCCGCTGCCACCTCATCCAACACGGTCCCGACGGGAGACATGCCTGGTAATGCAACGTTCTGGTCCCATGCGCCTGCGAGGATCGCCGCGGCCGCCGCGGCTGGCTCTACGCCTCCGTTGACGTAGCCGAAGTAGCGTCCGACGCCCTGGATGACGGTCGCGGGGGAGCCGAAGGCGTCAAGCTCCGCGAGCACGTCGCGGGCCGAGATGGGGTCATCCTGAAGCGGCCGTTTGAAGGTCTCGAGGGCGGCCACGGCCTCGGGCGTTGGCGCGATGGAACGGTGGGGGGCGGCCGCGAGATAACCCCCCGCTCGCCTGGCAGCCTCGGTCGTGAGGCTAATGCGCTCGCGAAGTCGGTTGAGCGCTGCGGGGTGGGTGCGGGCCTGCACGAGGGCTTGCGTGAGCTGATCTGACATGACTGCAATGCTCTCGGAAACTGGACCCCCAAATCTAGAGCCGGTTGGGTCGCCACTGGCACTAGGCACGTGGCGCCAGTTTGCGGCATGCTGGCCCATATGCGCACTACAGCCGAACAGCTCTCGGATGTGCTGGATCACTGGCAGACCGGCACGGGGCCCCTCTATGTCCAGTTGGCGAACGCGATCATTTCGCTTGCGGAGTCGGGCTCGCTTGACCACGGCACGCGCATGCCCTCCGAGCGAGCGCTCGCGGACCACCTGCACCTGTCGCGCAATACTGTCACCGCCGCGTATCAGCGCCTGCGCGATGCGGGCTGGCTCGAGGTGCGACCGGGAGCGGCGCCCACGCTTGGCGTGAGCGCGCGCGGAGTCCTTGGCCTCAGTCCTCAGGAGCGTTTCGCCCAGATCCTCACGGGTCCTGTCGAGCCCCTCGTGGCTTTCAATACCGCGTCTCCTCCCCCCGCGCCCATCGTGATCGAGGCGCTGGGGGACCTCGTCGGCTTTCTCGGGGGCTCGCCCGTGCGCGGCAATGGGTACGCAGCGCTCGGCGACCGCGATCTGATCCTCGCCGTGACCGCGAAGCTCAGGGCCGACGGAATCGATGCCAAGCCCGAGGAGATCGTGATTACCTCGGGTGCGCAGCAGGCCATCTGGTTGGCCGTGACGATGCTCGCGGGAACGCATCGGCCCGTGGCGCTCGAGTCCGTGACATATCCGGGGGTATTCGACGCGGTGCATGCCGCGGGCTCTCGCCCGCTCGCGCTCCCCATGGGGCCGGAGGGTCTCGATGCGGCTGGTTCGATCAAGCTCTTGCGCGCGGCGCGACCCGATGTTGCCTATGTGACAACGTTCCACAACCCCACGGGAACCGCGATGTCCGACGATCACGCGCGTCTGTTTCTTGAGGGCGCTGCGGCCCTTGGCACCACCGTGATCGACGATCGCACGATCGGCGAACTCAGCCTCGACGGCGCACGCAGGACGCCCTTCGCGGCGATGGGTACCGGCGCCTCGGTCATCACGGTGGGCGGCGTCTCGAAGGTGTTCTGGGGCGGGCTGCGCATCGGCTGGCTCCACACGAACGCGACGCTCGCCGAGCAACTGCGTCACCGCAGGGCGGCCATGGACCTCGGCTCGCCCGCGTTGTTCCAGAGGGTTGTCGCGCGGCTCTTGACCGAGCATTACGACGCGACGCTCACGTGGAGGCTCGACGCGATGCGCGAGTCCCTCGACGCGGTTGACGAGGCGGTGGCCGAGCATGGCCTCGACTGGGAGTACAAGCGGCCATTAGGTGGCCCGGCGCTGTGGGTCAAGCTTCCCGACGGCGGCGTCTCGCGATTTGCGTCTCGTGCGGCCGACGCGGGGGTTCCCGTCGCGGTAGGGGCGGCATTCGAGGTGCTCCCCGGTGCGGGCGCTGACCACTTCCGGTTGCCGTTCTACCTGCCGCCCGAGGAGATGCGTCTGGGAATCAAGGTGCTCGCCGAGCGGGCGGCCTAGGGGCTGGTGGGGGCGGACGCGGCGGTGATCCGTAGCGAGCGCTCGCGGTCGTTGACGTCGAGCGCGCCGTGCACGGTGATGAGCTCGTCGGCATGGGCCTTCGCGGCGAAGTCCTCGAGGTAGTCGCGCACCTCGGCGGCGGTGCCGACGGCGGTGTAGCGCGCCATCTGTGCAATCTGCGCGCCGCCTGGGCTCAGCAGGAACGCGTCGATCTCTGCGTCCGAGAACTCACGGGCGACGGGGCCGCGCTGCATCATGGCGCGCACCCTGCGCCTGCGCGAGGCGGTGAATTGCGTGGCCGCTTGGTTGGTGTCCTCGGCGGCGAAGACGCTCACGCCCGCGATGACATATGGCTCGGAGAGGGCATCGGACGGCGTGAAGGTGTCGCGATACACGCGCACGGCCGCGTGAAGATCGGCGGGGGCGAAGTGGGACGCGAACGCGTAGGGCAGGCCCAGCGCGGCGGCGAGTTGCGCGCCGAAAAGGGACGAACCGAGGATGTAGAGAGGCACCGCGTCGGCGGCCGATGTTGCCGCGGGTACCGACTGCACGCCGGGCACGCTGGACGCTCCCGCGAGGTAATCGCGAAGCTCGGCAACGTCGGCTGGGAATCGGTCGGAATCCGAGGGGGAGCGGCGAAGGGCCGCGAAGACGGCGCGGTCGCCGCCGGGCGCCCGCCCGAGGCCGAGGTCGATGCGGCCGGGGTGCAGGGCCCCTAGCGTGCCGAACTGCTCCGCGATGGTCAGCGGCGAGTGATTGGGGAGCATGATGCCGCCCGCCCCCACGCGGATCCGTTCGGTATGCGCGGCGACGTGCGCGATGAGCACGCTCGTGGCGCTCGACGCGATCGTGGGCATGTTGTGGTGCTCGGCGTACCAAATGCGCGCGTAGCCGGCCTGGTCGGCGGCATTGGCGAGGCGCACGGTGTGCGCGAGGGCCTGTGAGGGGGTCTCGTCTGGGGCGATCGGGGCAAGGTCGAGTACTGAGAGCTTGAGGGGCATGGTCATGTCAACGCGCCGCCACGGCCATGGCTTCCCCTGGCACTAGCGCGAGTGCGGCATCGATCGTCTGTGCTGCGGCGACGCTGTCGACCCTGGTGATCGTCATCGCGGCCACCACGAGGGAGGAGATGGCCATCGCGGTGGGGGCGACCCTCGCCGGGCTGAAGCCCGGCTGATGGGAGAGTCCATTCTCGATCGCCGCGGTCAATTCCACGCGATACGCCACGATCCGCTCGCGCACCGCGTCCTCTCTGGCGATGGGCGAGCCCGCGGTGTTGACCATGAGGCAGCCGTTCTCCGATGCGGCCGATGCGCGGGCGAGCAGTGCGGCCTTCAGGCCCTTGAGGTATGTGAAGACGGCGTCAGGCGGAATGGGGTCCTCGGTGAGGACGCGCAGGCGGGGCCTGATGACCTCGTTGAGGTAGCTATCGACGGCCGCGTCAAACAACCCTCTTTTGGAATCGAACGTGTGATAGAGGCTCGAGCGATTGAGCCCGGTGGCCTCCTCGAGGTCGGGCAGCGAGGTGCCCTCGTAGCCCTGCCGCCAAAAGACGGCGCGCGCGGCGCGGACGGCCTCGTCGACGTCAAACTTTCTGGTGCGTCCCACGGCAAGCTCCCTCGGATACGGCACGCGATTTTGCGAACCGTTTGGTCCAGTATATACTGGACTGATCGGTACACAAACCGGCCGCATGTCCCCATCCCTTGAGGAGAATCCCGTGCTCGTCACCGCGCTCGTGCTCGCGGGCGTTGGCTCGATGCTTGCCGCGGCGATAGTCCTTATCGTCTCCGACCGCACCAAGGCATCGGCCGCGATCAAGCAGGGAACCCTGCCGCTGCTCGCCCTCGCCGCGCTCGCGGTCTCCGCTCTCTAGCCCTCTCCGAACCCCAAAACCCCAAGCTCAAGGAGTCCTCATGACCACCGCAGTATCCACTCAGGTTCAGCTCGTCTCGCGCCCCACCGGTTGGCCCACGGCCGAGAACTTCCGCACGGCACAGGTGGCCTACGGTGACCTCGCCGCGGGCGAGGTGCGCGTCGCGACCGAGTTCATGTCCGTCGACCCGTACATGCGTGGCCGCATGAATGACGTCAAGAGCTACACGCCTCCCTTCGGCCTGAACGAGACGATGACGGGCGGGGCCATCGGCCGCGTGGTCGAGTCGACCGTGGACGAGGTCCCCGTCGGCGCGCTCGTGCAGCACCAGCTGGGTTGGCGCGACATCGTCCAGGCCGAGGCCGCTCAGTTCCGCGTCGTCCCCGAGGTCCCGGGCGTCTCGTCTTCCGTCTACCTCGGAATGTTCGGCATGACCGGGCTGACCGCCTACGTGGGCCTCACCGCGATCGCGCAGATGAAGGAGGGCGACACCGTCTTCATCTCGGGCGCCGCTGGGGCCGTGGGTACCGCCGCGGGGCAGATCGCCAGGCTGTTGGGCGCCAAGCGCGTGATCGGCTCGGCGGGTTCCGCGGAGAAGGTCGCGCTGCTGACGGAGAAGTACGGCTACGACGCCGCGTTCAACTACAAGGACGGCGACATTGAGGGCCAACTCGCGAAGGTGGCCCCTGAGGGAATCGACGTGTACTTCGACAACGTGGGCGGCGAGCACCTCGAGGCCGCCATCGCGTTGCTTAACCGCGACGGCCGCGCCGCCATTTGCGGAGCCATCTCGGCCTACAACGCCACCGAGCCCGTACCCGGCCCTCGCAACATGGGCAACATCATCACCAAGTCGCTCACGCTCAAGGGCTTCACGCTTGGCGGCTACCTGCACCTCGCCGGCGAGTTCCAGCAGCACATGACCGAGTGGTTCGGCGCGGGCAAGATCGCCCACGACGAGACCGTGGTCGTGGGTCTAGACCATGCGGTCGACGCGTTCCTCGGGCTGTTGCGCGGCGAGAACGTTGGCAAGATGGTCGTCAAGATCTAAGGAGCATTGCCCAGCGTCCGCGGGGTGCGGCGTTCCCCTTCCCGCTATGTTTGCCGAGGGAGGGAACGCCGATGCTGCTGTTCTATGTGGACGAGTGTGGGGACGCCAAGGCGTGGCCTGCTGCCGGGTCTAAAGGGTCGAGGCCCAGTGACTACTTTGTGCTCGCTGCGGTTGGGATTTCCGATACCTCGCGCCAGAACGCCGCCGAAGCGCTCACGGCTCTCCGTGCCAAGCACCTCCATCCACCGGCAGGTGCGACGCCAACACAATGGAAAGAACTAGAGATTAAGGGCCGTTACTTGGCGCAGGCTGCCAGGGCCCTGATGAAAGGCGCACAGCCTTCGCGTGCGGTGTTTCGCCCTGCGTTCACGTCCGAGACGAGTTCGACGGCGTTGCTCCACTCATTGCGAAACATCTTTAACCGCTATCGTCCGCTCATCTTTGTCGTCGCGATCGACAAGAAGCGGCTTGCGGAGTTGGACCGCGCGATCGATCCGCTTGGTGCGGCCTACGCGATCCTTCACGAGCGCGTGGCGCAGACCCTCGGCGGGGTTGTTGCTGGGGAGGCCGCGATCTTCGTCGCGGACCAGCAATTGGAGCACGAGGCATATTTCCGCGACGGTCATATGAAGACCGCGCGCGACGCCATGGCGTCGCGCCTCCACTCTGCGCCAGACTTCAATCGCGTGCTCGACAAGCCACTATGGATCGATCCTGAACTGAGCGAATGGGATCGGGAGATCATTCAGCTAGCTGACATCGTCGCGTACAGCACGTATGAACTCGTCAAGCGAAACTCGGCGCCCACGGAGGACTACTACCTGTGGGAGGCCATTGAGCCCTGGCTCGCCAGGCACTGGGGATCGGGCAAGGTTGCGGGTGGGGGGCTAGCGGTGTTCCCTCCGCCCAAGCGCTACCCAACCCTCATCGGGTCACACCCATCTAGGTCGCCTGGTACCTCAGCGGCGTGACCATTCCCAGCAGCGGCACGTACGCGGTGTGGCACTGGCTCTCGCCATTGACCGACACCGCCAGGTCCGCACAGGATTGCTCGGCGCCGATGGGGCACAGCAGCACGCCCGTGACCAGGGCGATCCAGCCGCGTTTCCACCACGTGCGTCGGCTCTGTGACCACTGCGTCATGTTCATGGATTGAGACTAGCCCCGCAGGCGCGCCATCCAGGCCTCGACGGCGTCGGGATCGCGGGGGAGGGCGACGGAAAGGTTCTCGTAGCCGTCCTCGGTGACAAGCACGTCGTCCTCGATGCGGATGCCGATGCCCCGCAGCTCCGCGGGCACCGTCATGTCGCCCGCCTTGAAGTACAGGCCGGGCTCGATCGTGAACACCATGCCAGGCTCAAGCGTGCCCTCCATGTACAGGTCGCGGTTGGCGGACGCGCAGTCGTGCACGTCCTGCCCCAAGTGATGTGACGTCGAGTGGACCATCCAGCGGCGGTAGAGCTTGGCCTCGGGGTCCTCGGCATCAGGAACGATGCCCCATTCGGTGAGGCGCTTCTCGATGACCTCCATGGCCGCCATGTGCACGTCGAGGAACTTGGCCCCAGGGCGCGCGACGGCGAATCCGGCGTCGGCCGCCTCGAGCACCACCTCGTACACGCGGCGCTGGACGGGAGAGAAGGCGCCGTCGACGGGCAGGGTGCGCGTGATGTCGGCCGTGTAGAGGCTGTCGACCTCAACCCCGGCGTCGAGCAGCAGCAGCTCGCCCGAACGCACCTGACCGTCATTGCGGATCCAGTGCAGCGTGGTCGCGTGGTCGCCCGATGCCGCGATGGTCTCGTATCCCACCGCGTTGCCCTCTTCGCGCGCGTGACCGTCAAATGCGGCCTCGACCACGCGTTCGCCGCGCTTGTGTTCGATTGCGCGGGGAAGCACAGTGACGGCGCGAGCAAAGCCCTCGATCGTCGCGTCGACCGCGTCGCGCATCTGCTGGATCTCGTACTCATCCTTGACGAAGCGCATCTCGGCGAGCGCCCTGTGGACCGCCTTGGTGGGGTGGTTGGAGAGCCGAATGCCGCCAGGGAGCTCCTTGAGGGGCGCGGTGGGGATCCCCGTCATGGCCTCGAACTCGGCAAGCCCCGGGCGTCGGCCGATCCAAAACTCCCCCGAGCGCGGGTCCGAGTAGAAGCCCTCGTTGTCGCTGCCTGCCGGGGGGATCAGGTGAAGCACCGCATCGTGGCCTGCAGCGTCACGCGGCGTCATGACCAAGACCGCGCCGGGCTCAAAGTCGAGGCCGAGGCCGGTCAGGTACGCGAAGTCGCTGTGAGGGCGAAAGCGATAGTCGGTGTCGTTCGAGCGCACCTTGAGGTCTCCCGCAGGGACGACGATGCGTACCCCGGGGAACTGGGCGCTCAGCCGGGCGCGACGAGCGGCGGCAAAGGGCGCGCCCGCGACGGCCGTCGTGTTGACGTCCTCCGGCTCGGCCCACCCCGAGGCGAGGAACTTCTTGAATTCGTCGGAGGTAGGGCGGGTCGTGCGTGCCTTGTTCAGTTCCTGGGCGGCGTCGTCTGTTTTTTCCACCCGATCATCGTGGCACGCGCTGCGCCCACAGCGGTGCATCGCGGCCACAAAGAACAGGATCGAACCCACAAAAGGCGGGACGTCGGTCCCTCGACGGCTTGTCGGCAATCGTTTGTCCGCGCGAGTGCCCGCTAGTGTGGGGGCACTCGCCGCACGCCAGGGCGTCCTCTCTACGTAGGGACAGACCGTGACGTCACGCAGACTTTCGGCAATCACCGCCGCCGCGATTGCCATCGCGCTTTCCCTTGGTGTGGCGGGGCCCGCGGGCGCCATCGACCTCGACTACGGCGTCGAAGGACCGGCGGCGACTGCGGAGGCGACGGCTGTTCAGGCGGCGGCAGATGCTCGTCTCGCGTATGTGCGCGCGGTGGACGCGTATGCGAACAGGGACGGGGGCGCCATCACTGTTGAAGCCGCGGCGGCTTCCGGATTCGCCGATGCCGCCGAGGCTGCGGCCGTTGAGGCTGAGGTGTACGGCGCCCTCGCGCTCGAGGCGCGGGCCACCCTCGACGTCTCCGCGGCCGACTTTGAGGCTCAGAAGGCGGCGTACCAGGTACAGGTGGATGCGGTCACTCAGGAGCTCGCCGATGCCAACGCGGCGTTCGAGGCCGCGAAAGAGGCGCTCGTGCCTCAGCAGGCCATCATGGATGAGTTCCAGGCCGCACAGATCGCCTCCTTCGCTCCCATTCAGGCGGCAATCGACGACATGACGGCCAAGACCGCGGCCCTCCAGGCGTACAAGGATTCCCACCCCGTCGACGCCGACACGCCAGCCGACGAGGCCGCCGCCGTCGCCGCGGAGATCGCGCGCCAGCAAGACGCGATCGACACCATCGTGGCGTGGGCTCAAGAAGCGCTCGCTGAACAGCCCGACTAGTTCGCACTCGCACAGCCGATCATCGACGAGTTCTTTCGGCTTGGCAGGGTCGTCACCGATGCCGAGTACGCCGTGAGCCAGGCGCAATACGCGTACGACCACACGGTCAGCGGCACGGGCGACGGCGGGGGCTTGTTGGCCGAGGCCGAGGCCCTCTTCGCGTCGCTCTACGGGCAGATCGAATCCGCCATAGCGTCCGCTGCGAACGCCCGTGCGGCGGCCGACGCTGCCAGGGCCGATGCGCGGAACGCTGCCAACCTCACGCTCGACCTCGATGACCTTGCCACCGCCTCGCCGCTTCTCGTCTTCACGGGATCGGGGGAGAGTCAGGCCGCCGCCGCGGGCGACCAGATCTCGGCGACCTTCACGTTCGTCAATGACAGCGTCATCAACCTCACGAACGCGAGCGTCGCGATGAACACGCCCGCCGATGCGACCGTCACGTGCGACATCGTCGACGGATTGGTCCCCGCGGGAGCGACCGTGACGTGCGTCGCGCTGCACGCTGTCGATGATGCCGACGCGGCGGCTGGAGCGGTGGCCTTCGAGGCGACCCTCACCGGCTACCTTGCAATTGGACCAGGCAACCCGCGGGCTCGACCCATCGCAGGCACCTCGGTGACGCTTGTCGCCGCATTCTCGGTTCCCGTCGTGGCCCCGCCGGTGGTTCCCGTCGTCGTCCCGCCGGTGGTGACGGTGGTGGAGCCCCCTGCGGTCACGGTCGTGGACCCGCCGGTGGACACAGTGACGCCTCCCGAAGACGGCGTCGACGCGGTGGACGCACCCGTGTCGGCTCAGGGCCCGGTGGTCGCCGGTCAGGAAGGCGGCGACCTGGCGGCGGTCGCCGATCAAGAAGACGACAACGTTGAAACGGCCTTGGTGAGGGCGTCGGCGGCCGATGCGCAGACCGCGACCCTCGCCTCGACGGGCGCCGACCTCGGCGCGCTCCCAGCGGCCATGGCACTCATTGCGCTCGGAGCCTTCCTCGCCGTGCTCTCGCGTAGGCGACCGACGGGGATCTATCTGCGCTGAGGTGATGGGGCGTCTCGGTCATCGCCGAACGCCTCAAGGAGCTATCGGTCGCGGAGCGGGCTCTCGCGAGGGTCGATGACCGCAGACACGATGGCCTCGATTGCGAACTGGGTGGCCGGGCCGAGATCCACTTGGCCCTGGTCGAGGAGCCACTGCACTTGCAGGCCGTCCATGACGGCCAAGATGCTGACGGACGCTTGCTTGACCCGATCCTGGTTGACGTCGACGCCTCGCTCGGCGCACACGATCATGAAGGCCTCGGCGACCTCTTCTCGCAGCGTCTGGTAGCGATCGTTGAAGTAGTCCTTGGCGGGGTGATTGTCGGTGACCGACTCGGCAGACAATACGGCGAAGGCCTGCACGATGCCTGCTCGGCCCGCGTTGGCGAAGGCAGTACTGACGAGGTGTCGGAAGAGATCCATACCCGAGGGAATATGGCGGCCCTCGAGTTTCGCCACGTCGCTCTCGTCGCGGTAGCTCAGGACCTCGAGCAGCAGCTCATCCTTGGATCCGAAGTGGTGCAGGACTCCCGCGTGCGTCATGCCTACTTGCTCCGCGATTTCGGCGAGGGGACCCTTGTTGTAGCCCTTAGCGCCAAATATCTCGAGTGCGGCTTCGAGAATCTCCTTGCGACGCTCGGCTGTCGCGGGCCGGGGACGCGGGACCCTCTTGGTGCTCATGGCTTGCGTCCCTCTCGATGTCACCGCATGGGTCCGATGCCCTGCCAGCGTTGAGTCTACGCGCGTCGTCGGATGCGAGGCTCTGCCCCTGAGTGATTGTCTCGATTGTGTAACGGATTCGCCGGGTGGCTTTGCAGGGTTACTAACAAGCCAGTAAGTTAACCAGCGTCTTGAAACTCAACGATGAGGAGAACGCCGGTGACGCTGCCGTCCGTAGCCAGCAGACACATGTCTGCGGAGCTCGATGACCTGCGAGCTATTGCGCGCACGCTCACTCTTGAGGAAAAGATCGCGCTGCTCACCGGGCGGAACATGTGGTGCCTGCGCGCCATCGACTCAATCGGACTGCGCGAAGTGGCGTTCTCTGATGGACCCGTTGGCGTCAGGGGATTGGGGCTCATCGAGGGTGAGACCTCGATCCTTTTCCCCTCGCCAAGCGCCATCTCCGCCGCGTGGGATCGCGGCCTCGCCTTCGAGGTGGGGCGGGCCTTCGCACGTGAAGCGCGTGGGCATGGCGTCGATGTGGTGCTCGCCCCCCAGGTCAACATTCAGCGCACGCCCGTGGCGGGTCGCCACTTCGAGTGCTACTCCGAGGATCCGTATCTGACATCGGTGGTGGGCGCGCATGTCGTGAGGGGCATCCAAGACCAAGGCGTGGCCGCGTGCGTCAAGCACTTCATCGCGAACGACTCGGAGACTGACCGCACCACCGCAACCTCCCGCGTCGATCCCAAGACGCTTCACGAGGTCTACTTGGCGCCGTTTGACGCCGCAGTGGAGGCGGGCGCCTGGAGCGTCATGGCCGCGTACAACCAGACGGACGACGGCACCGAGGCATCGCCCATGACCGCCCACCATCACCTGCTCACCGACATCCTCAAGGGCGAGCTCGGATTCGACGGAGTGGTCGTGTCCGATTGGGTGGCGACGCACACGACGGCGCAAAGCGCAGTGGGCGGGCTTGACCTGGTGATGCCAGGCCCGGACGGCCCGTGGGGAGAACGTCTTGTCGACGCAGTCCACGGGGGACTCGTCTCGGAAAGCTCGATCGACGACAAGGTCGTTCGCATCCTGTTATTGGCGAGACGCGTGGGGGCGCTCGACCGACCTGCGGCCCCCATCTCGGGTTCCGCGGACGTTCGTGCCCTCGTGCGCCGCGCCGCCGCGAGGGGCACCGTTGTGTTGCGCAACACGAGTGAGGTTTCCCCTTGGGATCGTCCTGCACCTGCCTCGATCGCCCTGATCGGACCCAATGCAGTGCGGCCGCATGTGCTCGGCGGCGGCAGCTCAACCGTGTACCCCAAGCACGTCGTGACACCAGCAGAGGGACTTGCGGAGCGCTTTCCCGACGCGACGCTCACGGTCCATCGCGGCGGCGACCCGCGCAGAATGGCGCCACAGCTCGACCTCGCCGCCCACGACGCCCGCATCACCGTGGTGCACCGTGACATCGACGGGCGCCCCGTGCGCACCCACCCGCTCGACTCGTGGGACGGATGGTTGCGTGACCTACCCTCCGACACGGCGTCGGTCGATCTCGACATCGACCTCCTTCTCACGGAGGCGGGCGACCACTCGATCCACATCGGCACGGTAGGCGCCCACCGGTCAGAGATCGATGGCGTTCTCGTGTCGGCGAGCGACACCGAGGTGGGCGTGGAGGTCATTCTCGATTCTTCGATCAACAACCCGGAGGGTGAGGCAAAGATCGTCGCCGTCGATACCCCACGGCGCGTGGCGATCCATTCGCATCACCGCGTGATCGACGCCGAGGGCTACGGGCGCATGATCCGCGCGGAGCTCCGTCACCGCGTACCTGGACCGTCGGGAGACGACGAGATTCTCGTCGCGGTAGCTGCCGCTGCCGCCGCCGAGATGACCGTTGTCATCGTCGGCACTAACGAAGAGGTCGAGTCCGAGGGCTGGGACCGTGCCACGCTGGCCCTGCCAGGCCGTCAAAATGAGCTTGTCGAGCGCGTGCTCGACGTGGCGCCCGACGCGGTCGTCGTGGTCAACGCGGGCTCGCCGGTAATCCTGCCGTGGCTCGACAGGGCCCACACCGTGTTGTGGGTCTGGTTCCCCGGCCAAGAGGCGGGACATTCCATCGCCGACATTCTGGCAGGGGACGTGGAGCCGGCAGGGCGTCTGCCTTGGACGCTTCCCGCCTCCGAGGCCCATGTGCCAGTGCCAGACGGGCTGCCCGTCGATGGTGTCATCGACTATGTCGAAGGCATCCACGTCGGCTACCGCGCGTGGGACCGCGCGACCAACGTGCCCGCGGCTCCGTTCGGGCATGGACTCGGCTGGACCACGTGGGACTACCTCGACGCCGCCGCCGTGGAGGACTCCGCCGGCGGAATCGCCGTGACTGTCACGGTCGCCAACACGGGGGACCGCCCCGGCAGGGAGGTCGTCCAGGCCTACGCGTCGACGCCGCCAGAGCCGGGGCTGGACAGGCCCGTCATCTGGCTCGGTGGCTTCGAGGCCGTCGACGTCGCGCCCGGCGAGAGCACCACGGTGACCGTCTCGATCCCGCGCCGCCAACTCGAAGTGTGGGACATCGCGTCCGGCGCCTGGAAGCTTCCTGCCTGCACCTACACGATCCACGTGGGCAGATCCGTTACCGACATCCGACTGGACACCGCGGTCCAGATCGGCCACGTCGACACAGGGAGGAGTACCGCCTAAGCCCGCGGTCGCGGGGGCCTCCACAGGCTCGCGCGATGACTCAAGAATCAGGAGATCCCGGCAAGTTGCCGCGACTCCAGCACTGAGAAGGAGAAAGCGATGAGGATCAAATCCTCACTGATCGTCGCCTCGGTCGTCACCGCAATCGCGCTCAGCGGGTGCACGGGGACTGACACGACCGACCCAAATTCTGCAACACCCGCGCCCAAGGCGGGTGCCGCACTGACCATCGCCAAGCCAGACGGCGCAATCGCCACCGAGTCAAACAACCCGTGGGTGGGCGATTCGTCCGGACTCAAGATGGGTTATATCAACGACATCCTCGAGCCGCTCGCGATCGTGAACACGATCAACCCGAGCGACCCGGTCATCCCGTGGCTCGCCTCTGACATCCAGTGGGCCGACGACTACAAATCGGTCACCGTCACGGCGCGCGATGGTGTGACCTGGAACGACGGTGAGCCCTTTGCCGCCGACGACATCGCGTTCACGTACCAAATGCTGATCGACTTCCCGGAGCTCGACACCGCTTCGCTCGCACTGACGTCGGTGACAGAGGAGGGCAACCAGGTCACGCTCAACTTCACGAACTCCATGTTTGTGAAGACGGACAAGGTGCTGCACCGCTTCATCGTCCCCAAGCACATTTGGGAGAACGTGTCCGACCCGGCAACGGAGACCAACCTCGAGCCAGTGGGCACCGGTCCCTACGTGTTGTCCCAATTCACGACGCAGTCCGTGACCCTGACCGCGCGTGACGACTACTGGGGCGGCGAGCTCGCCGTGCCCACGCTCTACTTTGTCTCGTACAACGACAACACGGCGCTTACGACGGCACTCGCCGGCGGTGACGCCGACTGGGCGCAGGCGTTCATTCCCAATGTCGAGTCCGCGTACATCAGCAAGGATGCTGAGCACAACGTCTACTGGGCCGCGGCAGGACTTGGCGTCGACGCGATGTTCGTCAACACCACGACCAAGCCTTTCAACGACGTGGCGTTCCGCCAGGCCGTAAACATGGTCCTCGATCGCAAGCAGCACCAGGCGATCGCCCGTGAGGGCGGCGTCCCCGAACTCACGTCAGTAACTGGCCTCCCGACCCCGGTTGGCGACAGCTTCATCATCGACGAGTTCAAGGGTGAGAACTACACGATCGACGTCGACGGCGCCCGCAAGGTGCTCGAAGACGCGGGCTACACCTGGGACGGCGACACGCTCGTCGACCCCGATGGTGAGGACGTGGCGTTCACGCTGCAGGTGCCCCAGGGGTGGAGCGACTATGTGACAGGCATCAGCCTGATCGCCGACTCGGTCACGGCGCTCGGCGTCACCCCGCAGGTGAACACTCCCGACTCCGACACCTGGTGGGCCGACAAGTCCAACGGCAACTTCCAGGCGATCCTGCACTGGACCGACTCGGGATTGACGCCATGGGACCTGTATTCCGACATCATGGACGGCCGCTGGCTCATGCCCATCGGCGAGGCCGCTAACTACAACTTCGGGCGGTACGACAACCCGGAGGCCACAGCGGCACTCGCCGCATACGCCGACGCCACGTCCGACTCGGACCGCGCGGACGCGCTCGCAACGATCGAACAGATCTTTGTCGAGGACGTTCCCGCCATGCCGATTGGCACGCGCCCGTCGATCGTCGAGTACAACACCCGCAACTACGTGGGGTGGCCCAGTGCTGACGACCCGTACATCAACCCTGACCCGACCCAGCCCACTGCGGTCTACATCATGACGCAGCTCAAGGCAGCGAGCTAAGTCAAGGAATCACCTGTGGTGGGGCCGGACGCCCAGTCAGGCCCCACCACAGGCCACCACATCTCCCACGATCCCCAAGGAGCCACGTAGTGACCGCCAGACCACTGCTGACAGTGACTGACTTCAGCGTGACGTACGAGGTGGACCCGCCCGTCGAGGCAGTCCGCAACGTATCGATCACGCTCGAGCGAGGCGAGATCCTTGGTCTCGCGGGCGAATCCGGCTGCGGCAAGACCACCCTCGCCTACGGGGTCCAGCGACTCCTCAAGTCCCCAGCCGTCATCACCTCAGGATCCGCCGTGTTCCACGACGCGAGCGGCGAGACGATCGACCTTCACGCGCTCAGCGTCGAACAGATGCGACAGTTCCGCTGGGACAAGGCCTCCATGGTGTTTCAGGGCGCGATGAACGCGCTCAACCCCGTGACCAACGTCGGCAGCCAACTTGGCGACGTCTTCCTGACGCATCGGCCGCAGATGAGTCGCGCCGAGCGCCGCGAGGAATGCGGACACCTGCTCGACATCGTGGGGGTGGGCAGGGAGCGTCTCAGGTCCTACGCCCACGAGCTGTCTGGTGGCATGCGTCAGCGCGTCATGATCGCGATGGCGCTCGCCCTCAAGCCCCAGCTCATGATCATGGACGAGCCCACCACGGCACTCGACGTGCTCGTGCAGCGCGAGATCCTTCAACAGATTTCCGACCTGCGCCACGAGTTTGGGTTCTCCGTCATCTTCATCACGCACGACCTGCCGATGTTGCTGGAAATCTCCGACCGGATCGCGATCATGAAGGACGGCCGGATCGTCGAGATCGACACGGCCGCCAACATCTACCACCACGCCACTCACGAGTACACGCGCCGTCTGTTGAGTTCCTTCCCGAGCCTGACGGGCGACAGGGGCGACTTTGTGCGCGGCACCGGACACGGCGCGGGTGCGGAACCTGACGTCGCCGAACAGAACGAGGCCTCCCGATGACGACCCTCGAGTTTTCCCACGTCACGAAGCGATACCGAGTGAGGGGTTCGGGCGACATGCTTGCGCTCGACGACGTGAGCTTCACGCTGCATTCGGGCGAGACCATCGCGCTCGTGGGCCAGTCGGGATCGGGCAAGTCGACGATCGCCAAGATCCTCACGCAGCTTGAGCGCGCCACGTCGGGCGAGATCCTTCTCGACGGCAAGCCCATTCCGAGGCGCGGGAGGGGGCTGCGGAAGTATCGGCAGCAAGTCCGCATGGTCTTCCAGGACCCCTTCGCGTCCCTGAATCCGTATCACACGATCAGGCACCACATCGAGAGGCCGCTTCGCCTCGATCATGTGGTGCCATCCGACGAGGTCGAGGGCGAGGTGAGGAGGCTGCTCGAGCGCGTGCGCCTCGACCCGGTGTCGACGATCGACCGACGCCCGCATGAGCTGTCGGGCGGGCAGCGTCAACGCGTCGCGATCGCACGAGCGCTCGCCTCGCGGCCCGCGCTCCTGATCGCCGACGAGCCGGTATCGATGCTCGACGTGTCGATCCGCTTGGGAGTCCTCAACCTCATGGCCGATCTTCAGAGGGAGGCCAACCTGGGGGTCCTCTACATCACCCACGACCTGGCCACCGCGCGCCACTTCAGCGACCAGATCATGGTGCTCCACCGCGGCGTGGTGGTCGAGCGCGGTAAGGCGGACGACGTGATTCTGAACCCCCAACACGAGTACACGCGAGCGCTGCGCGACGCCTCGCCCGACCCCGACAAGCACTTCGCGGATCCCTCCGCGCCCTCCCAGACGAGGAGCTGAACGCCATGAGATTTTTTGTGCGCCGCCTCGCCTTCTACGCGTTCACCGCGTGGGCCGCGATTACCATCAACTTCTTCCTTCCGCGCATGATGAAGGGCGACCCGATCAGCGCGTACCTGCAAAAGAATCAGGGCAAGGTGAGCCCCGAGGCGATCGACTCGCTGCGCACCCTCTTTGGCATGGACAGCACCAAGTCGCTATGGCAGCAATACGTCGACTACTGGGGACTGCTCTTCAATGGCGACCTGGGAAGGTCGTTCTCCCACGGCCTCGCGCCCGTGACCGAGATCATTGCCACCGCGCTTCCCTGGACCGTTGGCCTGGTGGGCCTGGCCACGATCTTCTCGTTCGTCATCGGCACGTCACTCGGCGCGCTCATCGGGTGGCGAAGGGGGAGCAGGGCCGATGCGGTCGTGCCCATCGCGACCTTCTTCTCTACCGTTCCGTACTTCTGGATGGGCCTCATCGTCATCGCGGTCTTCTCGACCACTCTCGGCTGGTTTCCCGCGTCGCATGCCTACGGCAAGGGTTCGGTTCCCGAGTGGAGCTGGGGCTTCGTCGGCGAGGTCATTCACTACGGCACGCTTCCCGCGATCACGATCGTCGTGGCGTCGCTGGGCGGCTGGGTTCTGGGGATGCGCAACATGATGATGACAGTGCTCGACGAGGACTACGTCACCGTGGCGCAGGCCAAGGGGCTTAAACCCCGCAGGGTGCTCGTGAACTACGCGGCGCGCAATGCGCTGCTTCCGCAGCTGTCGAGCTTCGCGCTCTCCCTGGGTTTCATCGTGGGGGGCACGCTCGTCATGGAGTTGGTGTTCTCGTATCCGGGCGTCGGCAAGCTCCTGCTCGACGCCACCAACTCCAAGGACTACCCGCTCATGCAGGGGCTGTTCCTGGTCATCGCGCTCGCGGTGCTCCTCGCGAACATCATCGCCGACCTCGCGTATGCCCTTCTCGACCCGCGCACTCGCCAGATGGAGGCCTGAGCCATGACCACCGATACCGCAGCGACTGCCCCGACCACGCCGTCGGCCGCTGCGCCTCGTCGCAGCCGGTCGTTCTTGTCCAAGCTGGGCCAATCCTTCGCGATGTTCCGCAACCCCAAGTCAATGCTGGGGCTCGCGATCCTCGCGATGTTCACGCTGGTGGCCGTCTTCGCTCCCCTGATTTCGCGGTATGACCCGCTACAGAAGGACTACACCGCGCTGAGGCAGGCTCCCTCTGGTGCGCACTGGCTCGGCACCACGCATATGGGCGAGGACGTGTTCAGCCAGATCGTGTACGGCACCAGGGGAGTGCTCGTCGTCGGCTTCCTCGCGGGGATCATCGCGACCTTCGTCGCCGTGGCGATCGGAGTCACTGCGGGGTACGTCACCGGGTGGAAGAGCGAGTCGCTTTCTGCGCTCACCAATGTCTTCCTGGTGTTGCCTGGACTGCCGCTCATCATCATCGTGGCCTCGCAATACGACAACCCGAGCCTGATCCTGATTTCGGCCGTGTTGGCGCTCACCGGGTGGGCGTGGGGAGCGCGGGTTTTGCGCGCCCAGACGATGTCGCTGCGCAACCGCGACTTCGTCCAGGCGGCGAGGGCCAACGGCGAGCCTCTGCCGCGCATCATCGCCGTGGAGATGCTTCCCAACCTCACGGCGATCATCGCGTCGAGTTTTGTGGGCACGGTGACCGCCGCCGTCCTTGGCCTCACCACCCTCGCCTTTATCGGCGTCATCCCGATCACCAATCTCAACTGGGGCACCATCCTGTACTGGGCCCAACAAAACGGCGCCTTCCCTGACTTCTGGTGGTGGTACATCCCCGCGGGGCTCTGCATCGCGCTGCTCGGGATGGCGCTTTCCCTCATCAACTTTGGGATCGATGAGTACGTCAACCCGCGGCTGCGGTCGGCGGGGGAGCGGGCTCGCGCCATGCGAAAAAAGGGACTGAGCATGGCGAGCGAAGTGACGGTCGTGCGCAAGGAAAAGGCGCGCACGGACGGCGAAGGGGATCCGCCTGCGCAGTGATGCCGCGCAGGAGGGTCCCCCGGGGCGGGAAAGTGGTCCGCATGAGTCACCGTAGGCTGGGCATGTGCGCATAGACCTCCACACTCACTCGACGGTTTCGGACGGTACGGAATCGCCCTCCGAGGTCATGCGAGCCGCGCAGGCCGCCGGTATCGACGTGGTCGCGCTCACTGATCACGATTCGATGGCTGGCCTGGAAGAGGCCGCCGATATGGCGGGCGCTCTCGGCATGAACTTTGTGCCTGGCATCGAGGTCTCGTGCAGGCACGAGGGCATCTCCATCCACTTGTTGGCGTATTGGCCGGACCCTAGCAACGAAGAGATCATCGCGATGCTGGCGCGTACTCGCGAAGCGCGGCTCGACCGTGCGCGCGAGATCGTGCGCCGCGTCGCGGTCGACTACCCGCTCGCGTGGGACGACGTGCTCGCCCAATCGGGTGGCGCCGAGACGGTCGGCAGGCCCCATATCGCCGATGCCCTCGTCGAGCGCGGGGCCTTCGCCAGGCGGGACGATGCTTTTGCGGAGGTTCTCGCGGGCAACTCCGCCTACTACGTTCCTCACTATGCTCCTGAGGTTCTCGACGCGGTGCGTACGTTCCACGCGACCGGCGCGGTGTCCGTGTTTGCACACCCCGGAGCTGACGGCAGGGGCAAGGTTGTTCCCGCTTCGGTGATCGAGCTCATGGCAAGCGCGGGGCTCGTGGGGCTCGAGGTCGAGCACCGCGACCATACCGAGGCCCAACGCGACCGACTCGCGCGCATTGCACAGCGTCTCGGGTTGGTTCACACGGGATCGAGCGATTATCACGGCGCGGGCAAACTCAACCGCTTGGGCGAGAACGTCACGTCCGATGCTGCTCTGCAGCAATTGCGCGACGCACGTCACGCGTAGGGGCCTCGCCGGTTCGCTTCCGCACCTATAGGGTCGCTTCGTGACCTTCGCTCAGACACCTGTGCTCGAGAACGCCTTGGTGCGACTTGAGCCGCTTTCCCATGACCATGTGGCCGGGCTGGCCGCCGCAGCGAGCATCGGCGAGCTGTGGAGGACCTGGTACACGTCGATTCCCGCGCCCGATGGCATGGCCGCCGAGATCGACAGGCGCCTCGCGCTGCAGGCGGACGGACGGATGGCGCCGTGGGCGATTGTGGCCGCCGCGACAGGGCACGCCGTGGGCATGACCACGTTCATGAACATCGACGCGGCGAACAGGCGCCTCGAGATCGGGTCGACGTGGCTCGGACGCGAGGCGCAGGGAACCGGCATCAATCCTGCCGCCAAGATTCTCTTACTTGAGCGGGCATTCGACACGCTGGGTTGCATCGCCGTCGAGTTCCGCACTCATTGGCACAACCAGCAGTCGCGCGCCGCGATCGCGCGCCTAGGGGCCAAGCAGGATGGGGTGCTGCGCAATCACCAGGTGTGGAGAGACGGGACGCTGCGCGACACCGTGGTGTTCTCGATTATCGACAGCGAGTGGCCCGCGGTCAGGCGAGGCCTGACCGCGAGACTCGCGTCAAGGGAAGTGCCAGGGGCCTAAGCCCTCGGCGCTATTCGGCCGCGGGAGCCGATGCGGGGTTGCCCGTTGCTGCAGCGCCACCCTGAGCGCCGCCGGTGCGGCGACGATTGCGGTTGCGCTTGGGGCGGGGCGTGCCGTCTCCAGCGGGCGCGGACCCGGATGCCGCAGCGCCCTCGCGGGGAGGACGAGCCTCTCCATTTGCTCCTGCCGAAGTTCCTGTGGCAGCGCCGTCACGGCTGCGTCCACGACCGCCGCCGTCTCCACGGCCACCGTCGCGTCCTCCGCCAGAACCGCCACGTCCACCGCGGTCTGAGCCGCCACGACCGCCACCGTCGCGTCCGCCGCGGTCTGAGCCGCCACGACCGCCACCGTCGCGTCCGCCGCGGTCTGAGCCGCCGCGTCCGCCACGCCCACCGGCGTCGCCGCCGCCGCCTGCGTGACGCTTGCCGGTTTCGCCGAGGTCCTCAAGCTTCTCCGCACCCAGACCCTCGCGTGTTCGCGCGGAGCGGGGGAGTTGGCCCTTGGTGCCCTCGGGGATGTCGAGGTCGCTGAACAGGTGAGGTGAGTTCGAGTACGTCTCTGACGGCTCGGGGTGCTCGAGCTCGAGCTGCTTGTTGATCATTCCCCAGCGCGGCATGTCGTCCCAGTCAACAAACGTCACCGCGACGCCCGTCTTGCCTGCGCGCCCCGTGCGGCCGATGCGGTGGACGTACGTCTTCTCGTCCTCGGTGCACTGGTAGTTGATCACGTGGGTCACGTCTTCGACGTCAATTCCGCGAGCGGCCACGTCGGTGGCCACGAGGATGTCGATCTTGCCTGAGCGGAACGCGCGCAGCGCCTGCTCACGCGCACCCTGTCCCAGGTCGCCGTGGATCGCGCCGGACGCGAAGCCGCGCTCGCGCAGATCGTCCGAGACCTTGGCGGCCGTGCGCTTGGTGCGTGCGAACACGATCGTGAGGCCGCGACCGCGAGCCTGGAGGATGCGTGCGAGCACCTCCATCTTGTCCATCGCGTGGGCGCGGTACACGAACTGCTTCGTGGCCTTGACCGTGGCGCCAAAGTCGTCGGGCTCGGACGCGCGAATGTGCGTGGGCTGCGTCATGTAGCGGCGAGCCATCGCGACGATCGGGCCAGGCATCGTGGCCGAGAAGAGCATCGTGTGCCGACCCTCGGGGGTCGACGCGACGATCTTTTCGACGTCGGGAAGGAAGCCGAGGTCGAGCATCTCGTCGGCCTCGTCGAGCACGAGTGTCCGTACGTAACGTAGGTCGAGGTGACCCTGGTTCATGAGGTCGATCAGCCGACCGGGGGTACCCACCACGACCTCGGCGCCCTTGCGGAGGGACTCGATCTGTGGCTCGTATGCGCGACCACCGTAGATCTGGGCGATGCGGGTCGAGCGCTTCTTCGACGCCATCTCAAGGTCGCCTGCGACCTGGACGGCGAGCTCGCGCGTGGGCGCCATGACGAGGGCCTGCGGCTTGCCTGCTCCCTCGCCGAGTTCGTCATAGCCGGGCTCGCCTGGGCTGATCGCACGGTGCAAGAGCGGCACGCCAAAGCCGAGCGTCTTGCCGGTACCCGTCTTGGCCTGGCCGATGATGTCGTGGCCGGCGAGGGCGACGGGAAGGGTCATGGACTGGATGGGGAACGGGGAGATGATCCCGTGGTCTGCCAGGGCCTCCACGATGAGTGGATTCACGCCAAAGTCGGCGAAAGTGGGTTCAGACATGCGTTGTTGGTCCTCAAAATGTGGTGCGACGATGCGTCAATGGCGGGTAGCCGATCGCGCAATATCGTTGGTCTGCGGCGTCACGCCGCGCATCACATGCGACCGGGCAACCTCTAGGGTCGGGTTCAAGTGTAGCGGGTGGGTCGATTCTCGGTCCCGACGGCTCGCGCCAAGCAATCCCACGCCCTACGCTGGTCGTCATGCGAGTAGTCGTGATGGGTGTGACGGGCTGCGGCAAGTCGACTGCTGGCGCGAGTCTCGCCGCGTCGCTCGCGATGCCGTTCGCCGATGCCGATGACTTTCATCCCGCCGCGAACGTGGCCAAAATGGCCGCTGGTACTCCGCTTACCGATGCGGACAGAGGTCCGTGGCTTGACGCGATTGGCGCGTGGCTCGCGAGCCATCCCGATGCGGTGGTCGCGTGCTCATCCCTCAAGCGGGCATACCGCGATCGGATGCGAGCCTCTGCGGGGGCCATCGTGTTCGTGCACCTGTCAGCGAGGCAATCGATCTTGGCGGAGAGAGTGGCACGCCGCACCGCAGTCGAGGGTCACTTCGCTGGCGTCGATCTCTTGGCATCACAGTTCGCGGCGCTTGAACCACTCGGCTTCAAAGAGGTAGGCGGCACGATCGACGTCTCTCACCTGAGTGCGGACGCGGTGGCGCGCGAGGTCGGCGACCTCATTGCGCTCCAGGACGACTAGTCGCCGAAGCCCACGCGGCGCTTGATCTCCTCGCCGATCTGCACGTATGCGAGCGAGTTTGTAGGCACGATCACGCGCCGGCCCTGGAGATCCATAAGGTCTAGAACGCTGCCCGCGAGGGACTTCGTGACAAGCGCGGCGATGTCGTCGGAGGACCGATCGGTCTCCACGACGATCTCCTTGGTGACGTGCTGAACGCCGATGCGGATCTCCATGGTGCCCTCCGTGGACAGTGGTGGTGCGGGTACGAACTATCGTAGGGGGGTGTTTTGGAGACGTCGGCGCGTGTTCGCGGGTAGGGGAATTGCCCTGCCCGGGTTTGGCGTGACCGCTTTGGTGGTCGTCGGTGCGTTTGGCCTCGGGCTCGCGACGGGATGGGCCACGGGCCTCATTCCTGACCTGGTGCGGGCCGATCCGTCGCCAAGCCCCAGCGCCAGCCCCACGCCTTCGCTCATTGCGGACGTCGATCCCGTTCTCCCCTCGATGGAGCCGATCACTCGCGTGCTCACGCAGGAAGATCGCGATGCTGGGGTGACGACCACGCAAGTCCCCCTCAAGGCGGACGGCACTTTCTCGGCGGTTCCCGGCATCGGCGCCCCCAATGACGCTGCGGGTGATGTGCGGTGGGTTTCGGTAGCGGTCGAGGACGGACTCGCCGTCGACGCGGTGGCCTTCAAGGCGTATGTCATCGAGAAGCTCAACGCGAACCGCGGGTGGGGGACCAACCGCGCGGTGCAGTATGTCCCCACGGACGGCGTTGCCGACTACCGGATTGTGTTGGCCAGCCCATTTACTGCGGCGGTCCTGTGCCCTGACGCGCATGCGACGTTGGCCACGGGGGCCGTCGTCGAGGCCTCGGACGCACCTTCGCCGTCGCCGACTCCAACGACGACCGCGTCCGCGTCCCCGTCCCCGGCTGCCGACTCGCCCTGGGCGTGCGGTCAGGACGGCGTGATGGTCGTGTCTGTCTACGACTGGACCGCGGGCTTTGCCGCTTATACCGACGACTACGCGGGTTCGCGTACGTACCTTCTCAACCACCAGTTGGGTCACCTCACGGGCCACGACGATGTGGAGTGCGCGGGCGGTCTGGCCGACATCATGGTGGTGCAAGAGGCTTCGGTTCCCGACGGGTGCGAAGTGAACCCGTGGCCCAACCCCGACGCCCCCGCAGAGTTCTCCACACCAAGCGCGAGCCCCTCAGCGGGCCCCTCACCCCTTGCCGGAGTCGACACCCCGTAGTCGAGTGTCACGCAGCGTGTCGCATGCGCGTGGTGGGATAGGGCCATGACCTCAGTACGACTCGTGCCCCCGCGTGCGAGTGACCCGGAGAGCGAACCCGACCCGTCTCAGGCGCACGTACTGTCCTTGCTGGCTCGGAGTGACGGAGCACAGCCTTCGGCGGCACGCGGAGTGGGCCATGTCGTGGTGACCGGCGGCGCGGGCACGGGAAAGACGACCCTCACAGTGCTCGCCGCGGCCGAGGCCGTGCGAAGGGGCACCCGTCCCGAGCGGGTGCTCGTCATCGCGTCGACTCGGGCCGCGGCCTCCGCGTTGAGGGACCGAGTCTCGGTGGCGATCGGCGTTCCGACCTCGGTTCCAGTGGCGCGCACGGCGGCCGCGGTCGCGTTCGCGATTCTCAGTGCGCAGGCGGCGATGCTGGACGAGCCGCGCCCCAGCCTGGTGTCAGGAGCCGAACAGGATGTCGTGCTTCGCGAGTTGCTCGAGGGACGAAGGCTTGGACGTGCGGCTCGCCTCGATTGGGGCGGCGACCTTCCCGATGAGGCCACCGTTTTACCCGCGTTTCGCGAGGAACTGCGCAATCTCTTGATGAGGGCCGCGGAGGCCGATCTCGACCCCCAGGCCCTGCGTGCCCTGGGTCGCGCGGCGGGCAGACACGAGTGGGTCGCGGCGGCGGAGCTCTATTCCGAGTACGAGGGCGTCATGGCATTGCGCACCTCGCCAGGGGATCAGGGGGCACGCTTTGATCCGGCCACGATCGTCGCGCGGGCGGCGGATGCCCTCGCCACGTGGGAGACCGAGGTGGGCGGCGAGGTCCCCGAATGGGACCTGGTGATCGTGGACGATTATCAAGACGCGACGGTGGCGACCACCGCGTTGCTCAGGGAGATGGCCGCGCGCGGTGCGCGGCTCGTGCTCATCGGAAATGCCGACGAGTCCGTCCAGGGCTATAGGGGTGCCGTCCCAGGAGCGTTGCATGCCGCGACCGACCCCAAGGGGTTTGGGGCGTCCCTTGTCGAGCTCGTCACGGATCATCGCCAACACGCGGTGCTGGCCGGTGTGAGCGCTGCGGTGGCGGGCCGCATTGGAGTCAAGGGTGTCGGGAGCGCGAGGGCGAGTGCCAGGTCGGCCATCGCCGCTAGGGCCGCGAATGCAGGGCAGGACGGCGGCGAGGATCCCGTCCTCGTGTTGACTGCCCCGCACGCCTTTGGCCAATCGCGCGCGATCGCCGCGGAATTGCGCAGGGCCAGGCACGGACTTGATGGGCCAGCGATCCCGTGGGGGCGCATGGCCGTGATTGCCAGGTCTTCACATGCGTTGCGGTCGCTGCGCTCGGACCTGCTCGCGGCCGACGTTCCGTGCGAGTCGTTGGGTGACGGCGTGGCGCTCCACAGGGAACCCGCTGTGGAGCCTCTCCTCACGATCCTGAGGGCGGCGGTGGGTGAGCCGTGGACCGAAGACGACGCGGTGGCGGTGCTCACGTCGCGCCTCGTGGGGCTCGACCCCGTGGGGGTGCGCAGGCTCCGGCGCGACGTGGTCAGTGAGGAGCGTGCTGGAGGGGGCTCCCGGTCATCGGGCGAACTCCTGGTCGACGCCCTCGCGAGGCCACAAGGCTTCGCGTCGCTCGCGGGCCCCGAGGCGGAGGCGGCCGGCTGTGCGTGCGCCGCGATCGCCGCGGCAAGCGCTCGAGTGGCGTCCGGTTCAGCGACCGTTGGCGAGGTCATCTGGGCGGCGTGGGAGGCTCTTGGAGTTGCCGATGCGTGGAGGGACGCCGCGCTCGCGGGATCTGGCAGGGATGACGCCGATCTCGATGCGGTCATCGCGCTGCTGCGTGCGGCCCAGTCGTTTAGTGAGCGGCTGCCCGAGGCGCGTACCGAGGCGTTCCTCGACTATCTCGAGGGTCAGGACTTTGCCGCGGACACGCTTGGCGCGCGGGCCACGGCGCTCGACGCGGTGTCCTTCGCCACGCCAGCCTCTGCGCTCGGTCGGGAGTGGGAGGTCGTCGTGATCGCTGGCCTCGAGGAGGGTGTCTGGCCGCATCTCAAATTGCGTGACTCGCTGTTGGGCGCACAACGTCTGGCCGATGCGGTCGCGGACGGGCTCGCCCAGGCCGCCGAACGCGCAACGGGGAGCGTGGATCTGCGCGCGGCGCGGTCTGCGGTGCTCGACGACGAGACGCGAGGGCTTCTTGTCGCCGTGTCGCGGGCGCGGACCAGGCTCATCGTGACGGCAGTAGACGACGGAGAGACGCGGCCATCGCGGTTTATGGCACTGATCGAGAGCGCCGCGGGTATCACCAGGGTTGAGGCCTCGTTGCGACGGGGAATCGCCGACCTGAGGTCGGCCGTCGCGGCCCTCAGGTCGGGGGAGGCGCTTGCGGCCGCTCCCGTGCCTGGCGCTGCCGCCCCGAGTCCCGACGGCTCGTCAGACCCAGGGTCCCACCCCGATGACGGACATGTCGCGATGCTCGCCTACCTCGCGCGCGAAGGCGTGGCAGGCGCGGATCCGTCGGCCTGGCACGGAGCCGTCGCGCCGTCCACCGACGCGGGATTCTGGGAAGACGACGATCCCGTGCGGGTCTCGCCCTCCAAGGTCGAGTGGGTTGAGACCTGTGCCCTGCGCTGGGCGCTCGAATCGGTGGGAGGCACGCGAGAGTCGACCTCGGCTCAAGAGGTGGGCACGCTGCTCCATGCAATCGCCGAGGAGCACCCGCACGGCGGTGCCGACGCGATCCTTGCGAGCTTTGATGCGCGGTGGACGGCGCTCTTCGGGCTCGACACGTGGCCAGAACGCGCGGAATACGCGCGGGGACGAGACATGGCTGCGCGGCTCGCCGCATACCTCGATCAGCGAGCGAATCGCGAGGTCCTGATCGAACAGCCCTTCAAGGTCGAGCTGGGGCGCGCGGTGCTTTCGGGAAAGGCCGACCGTATCGAGGTGCGACCCGACGGCGCGTATGTGGTGGATCTGAAGACGGGAAAGTCGGTACCCACTTCCGTCGAGGCCGCCGAAAACGGGCAGCTCGCGATGTATCAGCTTGCCGTCGCCGAGGGAGGGGTCGAGGGTGTGAGCGTCGCCGCGGGCGCCGAACTCGCCTATGTGTCCACGGGCAAGGCAGGGGCCGTGCGCACTCAAGAGCCGATCGACCCCGAAGTCGCGCGCGCCAGGCTGGACGCAGTGGTCGAGACGATGACTGCCGAATGCTTTCCCGCGGTGGTGAACGACGCGTGCGGTTCGTGCGCGCTGCGGCGTTCGTGCCCCGCACACGCAGAGGGGAACCAGGTGACCGACGCATGAATGACACGACACCGCTTCACGAAGGCGTCGTGGTGGGCCAGGAGAGAGGCCCTGAGGAACTCGCCGCGCTCGTGGACCCCGACCGGCGCCTCACCGCCGAGCAGTCCCTCATCGCGGGCGCAGGCATCGGCCCCGCACTGGTGGTCGCAGGTGCGGGCTCGGGTAAGACCGAGACACTCTCGTTGCGCATCCTGTACCTGCTCGACAACGCCAAACGGTTGTTCGGCCGCGACCTCGCTCCCGACGAGATCCTGTGCTTGACGTTCACGCGCAAGGCCGCAGCCGAGATCTCCGAGCGCGCCTCCAAGCGCATTGCGTCGGCCTTTGGCTCCGACCCGAGCAGGCCCGACGTCACGGTGGCGACCTATAACGGCTACGCGGCGGCACTGGCGGCGGAACACGGGCTGCGGGTCGCTGTCGACCCAGGCGCCACGATTCTCACGAACGCATCGCTATGGCAGCTCGCTGACTCCGTCGTGCAGTCGTGGGATCGCTCCGTGGACACCGATTCTGCGGTGAGCACGGTGACGGTCGCGCTGGCACGACTGGCCGCGCAGGCGCGCGACCACCGGGTGACCCCTGCCAATTTGCGTGAGTGGGCGTTGGATGCGCTCGCGTTCATGAACGAGCTTCCCAAAAAGCCTGGGGATCAGGTGCCAGGCACTTTCACTCAGGAGCTTGGCCGCCAGGTGGGCAAGCTGCGAACGCTCGTGTCGATGGCCGACCTCGTCGAGGAGTTTGACGCGCGTAAACGCGATGGGTCTCTCCTCGACTTCTCGGACCAGGTCGACATCGCGGTGAGGCTCGCTCAACTCCCGCAGGTCCAACAGGTCGAAAGGTCGCGTTTTGCCGCGGTGCTACTGGACGAGTTCCAGGACACCTCGCCGCCACAGCTCGACCTGTTTGCCCACATGTTTGGTTCGTCGCACCCCATCATGGCGGTGGGGGATCCCAACCAGGCGATCTACGGGTTCAGGGGGGCATCGGCCGATGCCCTGCGCCAGTTCGTCGTCCGATTTGGTGGCGACGCTGTGGCTCGCCACACCCTGTCTGTGAGTTGGCGCAATGAGGCGTCAGTTCTGAGCGCCGCGAATGCCACCGTCACATCGCTTGCCGAGGGCCCTGTGACCGGCGTTCCTTTGCGCTCTCGTGGCGAGGAACTTGGCGCGCCCGAGCCGGTGCGGGCGGCGCCGGGCGTGGTTGCCTCACGCCATGTGACCCTCGAAGACGAGGCCCTGGCCGTGGTCGACTTCATCACGGCGCGGCGCGCCGAACTGGGGCATCGTCCTTCCGCGCCTGTGACCGCCGCGATCCTGTGCCGCAGGAGGGCCCAATACGGAACGCTGATCGATGCGCTCGCGGCGGCGGGCGTGGACTATGAGGTGGTGGGCCTCGGCGGGCTACTCGACGTTCCCGAGGTTGCGGACCTGCTCGCGTTGCTTCAGGTGGCGCACGATCCTTCGCGAGGCGACGCCGCGATGCGCATCTTGACCGGCGAGAGGGTCTGTCTTGGCCCGCGCGATGTGGCGGCGCTCTACGACCGCGCCGAGCAGCTCGCGGGGCCGCGCGATGAACGCGAAGGCAACGCGAGCATTATCGATGCGCTCGCGTCGTTGCCGGGACGGGACTGGATATCGCCGGCCGGACGGTCCTTCACTCCTGAGGCGCGCGACCGTTTGACGCTGCTCGCGGCCGTGATCGACACCGTGAGGCGCCACACCTATTTGCCGCTACCTGAACTCGTGCTCTTTGCAGAGCGTGCGTGGGGCCTGGACATTGAGGCCGCCGCCGCGCGGCCAGGCAGCAAGGAACGCAGGGCCGTCGACGCGTTTGCCGATGCGACGCGGTCGTTCGCGGCGGGGGCCCGACGCGCAACCTTGGGCGCCTTCCTCTCGTGGCTCGACGCGGCGCGCGCCGAGGAGAACGGCCTCGACGCTCCCGTGCGTGAGCCCGACCCCGCTGCGGTGCAGCTCCTCACGGTGCACGGCGCGAAGGGGCTCGAATGGGATGTGGTGGCGGTGCCAGGTCTCAACGATGGTCAGTTCCCCAAGGTGGGCGTCCCCTCGGCGAGCACCCCCCATTACACCGACGCGGGTTGGCTCGACGGCATCGGGAATGTGCCGTTTGAGCTGCGGCTCGACACGGATCAGCTTCCCCATTGGGACTTCAGGGAGGCTCGCGACCACAAGGAGCTCTCCGCGGGTATCGCGGAATTTCGTGAAGCCTCAGGTATGTACAGGCTTGACGAGGAGCGCCGTCTTTTTTACGTGGCACTCACAAGGGCGCGCACCCACGTGTTGTTGAGTGCGTCCTGGTTTGGATCAGGAGTCAAGCCCTTTGCGCCGTCGCCCTACGTCATGGAGCTGGTCAAGGCCGAGCGAGTCGCGATCGGCGTGTGGGAGGAGCTGCCCGAGGAGGGAGCCCACGACACGACCGCGCGCGAGCCGAGCCTGTGGCCGCGCCGCGCCACTGCAGCCCAGCAGTCCAGGCGGGAGCTTGCCGCCCGCGTTGCGAAGGCACGCGAGGGCCTTTCTGCGGGCACATGGGACGATGCGCTGCCGCTCGCGCGGGAGGTGCGCGTCATGCTCGCCGAAAGGGCCTCACGGTCCGAGCGTGCAGGGGAGGTCGCTCTCCCCGCCCACCTGTCGACGTCGGCGCTCGTGGCCATGAGGCGCGACCGCGAGTCATTCGCGCGCCATGTGCGCAGGCCGATCCCGGTCGAGCCCACCGCTGCGGCCCACCGCGGCACCGCGCTTCACGCGTGGATCGAGGCGCGCTACGGTCACGTCCCCCTGTGGGATGACGAGGACGGCGACGATGATGCCGCAGAACTCGGGGTTCTTAAGGCGACTTTCCTCGCGTCCGAATGGGCGGCGCGTACGCCGACGCATGTCGAGGCCGACGTCGAGTTGCCGGTGGGAGGAGTCACGGTGCGCTCGCGAATCGACGCCGTCTTTGGGCGAGGCTCGGGGCTCGAACGGGTGACGGTGGTGGACTGGAAGTCGGGGCGCCCACCCCAGGACCCGGATGAGCGAAGCGCGAGAGAGCTCCAGTTGGCGATGTATCGAATCGCGTGGGCCGCGCGCGAGGGACTGAGAGTAGAGGACGTCGACGCCGCGTTCTACTACGTCGCTGCCGACCACACTGTCCGGCCCGAACAGCTGCTGAGCCGCGAGCAGATTGAGGCGCTCATCGCCGGTTAGGGTCCGCACTTTGCGCTCCTCACGCACGCGGCGAGGCCAATATCACACTGCGTGCCCCTTACTTGGGGGGCAGGCGCGCCGATGAGTGTGGTGAAACTCTGTTGGGAGGGCGGTGGCTCATGTCCGAAAATGCGTTGCTGTGGCTCTATGGTGGCTCGGCGCTCGTCGCGGCAATCGTCTTCGCGGCGACGGTGCGCTCACCTGGTCTCGTGACCTTCCGTGCAGGGCTGCTCATCTACCTCACAGGGACCGCATGGTGGGCCGCCGTCGACATCTGGCGATGGATCGCGGGCACGTCCTCACTCCAAATCGTCGAGGCGTGGACCCTTCCCGCGGCCGCGATCGTCGTTGCGGGCGTGCGCGTGTGCGTTCTGGCGGCTACGCGACCGGGATGGAAGGCCTCGCGACACGACGTCCTGAGCCTTGCGGCCCACCCGATCCTCGCGTTGGTGGCCGCGGCGACGCCGCCTCTGTGGCGATTTGTGGCAGCCGAGGGCGCTGACGGTTCGATCGAATACGGTCCCGTCTTCTGGGCGAGCTCTGCGCTCGCCTACGGGCTCCTTGTTGCCGCGACTATCGACCTCTTCAGGGCCAGGTCGACGGGCGGCAAGGTCGCGATGCGAGCAGTACCCGTGGTCGCATTGATTTGGATCGTGCCACTGGTGGCAAGCGTGGTCACCATGGCGTGGGGGGGACCCAATGGCGTGGACCTGATGCCGCCAGGGTTTGCGCTCACGGCACTGCTCATATGGAAAACCCTTGTTCCCGCGGAGGTGGGTCTGGCGGTGACGATCGCGCGTTCCCAAGTGCTTGAGGAGCTCGCCGATGCGGTGATTGTGCTCGGCGCTCGGGATCAGATTCTCGACGCGAACGCCGCGGCGCTCAGGCTTGTGGGTGCGGAACAGCCCGCGAGTGCGTTTGTGAACAAGACGCTCAGGGCGACGTGGCCCTCCATTGCGGATGCGGCGCTCTTCTCGGGCGAGCACGACCTGATTCTCGCGACGGCGGGCGACGTGGTGCTCGATGTGACCGTTACGCCACTTTCGGAGGCGAGCGGCGCGCCACGTGGCCGCGCCGTGGTGCTCCGGGACGTGACGGACGCGGTGCGCCAGCGCCGCGAGCTCGCGCAATTGCGTGCCGAGTTGGCCGATCAGGCGGTGAGTGATGCCGTGACGGGGCTCCACAACCGCCGCTACGCGGAACAGGTAGTGCCGGAAATGCTCGCAAGGTCGGCGGCCAAGGGGGTGCCCATGAGCATCGCGATGATCGACGTGGATCACTTCAAGGTAGTGAATGACACCTATGGGCATCCCGTGGGGGACCGGGTGCTGCGCGCGCTCGCGAGTGTCATGCTCGAGGAGGTGCCCGCAGCGATGCTCGCAAGGATTGGTGGCGAGGAGTTCCTCGTGATGATGCCCGGGCTGTCCATCGAAATGGCTCGTGACCGCACTGAGAGGCTCCGCGAAGTGTGCGCACAGGCAGGCGTGTTGACACGGGAAGGCGCGGTTCAGGTCACGGTCAGCGCAGGAGTCGCTACGACGTCGGAGCGGGAAACCACGCTCGAAGGGCTCATGGAGGCCGCCGACTCCGCTCTCTACCGCGCCAAGCGTGAGGGCCGCGATCGCACGTGCGTGGCTCCTCCAGTGGAGGTCTCGGCAGGCATGTCGTAACCGGGGCGACGCCAGGCATGTCGTAACCGGGGCGACGCCAGGCATGTCGTAACCGGGGCGACGCCAGGCACGCAGGGAGGGCGCCTCAGCCCGCTTATCGGGTTCGCCGTGCCGTCCGCTCGCGCGGATGGAGCGGTGAATGCCGCAAAGAACTCGGGAGGAAACTGTGTCTGCGTCGGGTGGCGGCACGCTACCGTGCGTAGAGGGACGCACGCCTGACGCTTAAACGCTCGGGTTGCCTGCCGATAGGACCATCGGAATACCCACCAATTGGGAGGCGGCGCTCGAGAATGCTGACTATCGCGCTCGTCACCGCTGACGTCATCCAGATCCAGGCGGCCTTGGTCATCGTCGTCCTGATGCTCCGGTCCAAGCCGGTCACGCCCGCGCGCGCGGGAATCATGACCTACCTGGTCGCCACTGCGGCATGGTCAGTCTTGGCGATTCACTGGCAGCTGACATCCTTTGCGGATCCCGCGACGAACCGTGCGTGGATACTCTTCGCGGTGGCCGTGCTTGTCTCCGGCGTGCGGGTCGCTGCGCGGGGGCTCGAGGATCCCAAGTGGCGACCTTCGCGTGGGTACCTTGCGAGCTTGGTGATTCATCCCCTCGCGACCCTCGCCATAGCGGCCGTGCCCGCGTGGCATGGGCTCATCGTCTCCGTCGACTCCGCTGGCCAAACTTCCTATGGGGCGGGTTTTTGGGTCCATGCGGCGGTGAGTTATGTGCTGATCCTGGCCTCTGGTTTGCGGTTCCTTCATGCCCGCAGCAAGATTCGTGCACTTTTGGGACGATCCGCCATCGTGACTCTTCTCCCGTGGTCTCTCCCCGTCATCGTGAATTTCATCACGGTGGTACACGAGCGTGCGAGTGGTCCGGAGTTCACGCCCATCGCGTTCATTGTGACCACCGTGCTCATCGGCCGGGCAATGCTTCTCGACGGACTTGCCGAAATCGTGCCCATCGCGCGCGTTCACGTATTTGAGAGCTTTGCCGACGCGATCTTCGTGGTCGATTCCACGTGGTGTTTGGTGGATGCAAATGCGCGCGCCCTGCGCTTGCTTGGGGAGGACAGGGAGGTGTCAGAGATCGTGGGTATGCGTCTCGACGATTTGTCGCCCGAGGTGTCGCACATGTGTCTCTTCAATGGTGAACACGACATCAAGGTACGGGGAAACAAGCTGGTCATGGGGGTGAGGCGGAGCCCCCTCAAGGATGTCAAGGGGCGCGCCGTCGGGGCTCTCATTCACGTGCGTGACATCACGGTCGACGTGATCCAAAGGCGCGAGTTGGTGCGGGTGCGTGACGCGCTCTCCGACGAGGCGATGATCAACGAGGCTCTGCGCGCGGAGCTTGCCGAGCAGGTGGTGCGCGATTCGGGAACCGGACTGCACAATCGGCGGTTCGTGTTCGAGGTGCTGCCGGAGATGGTGGCGATGTGCGAACGCGACGGCACTCCTTTGAGCATCGTGATGCTCGACGTGGACCGTTTCAAGTTGGTCAACGACACGTATGGGCACACGGTGGGTGACCGAGTCCTTCAATCGATCGCCTCCGCACTCGACGAGGCCGCCCAAGGTGCCATCGTTGCGCGCTTTGGTGGCGAGGAGTTTGTGGCGCTTCTGCCCGGAGTAGCGACCGATGAGGCGGTCGCCAGAGCCGAGGCTCTTCGAGCCGCGTGTGCCGTGATCGCGGTGCCCATTCGGGACGGCGTGATTGAGGTGACGCTGAGCGCTGGCGTGGCCACAGGGCTGCCGGGGTCGATCGACTTCGCGGCCCTCATCGACCGTGCAGATGGGGCCCTTTACCGCGCCAAGAACGCCGGACGCAACCGCGTCTGCACCGCAGTGGCGGTTGCGGACTAGTCCTCGAAAAGCGCGGCCTCAAGGTCATGCAGCATTTCCTGGCCGTCCGCGATGACGTTGGCATTGTCGGTGCGCACGCCATACATGAGCCACCTCAGCAACGCCAATTCTGAGGCAAGTCGCGCCCTATCAACAAGGTGGGGGTCGCGGAGTTCCCTGCGACCCATGGTGTACGCCTCGATGACGGCCTCAAACACGTCGTCCGGCGCGGCGGCGGCCAGCCACGCGAGGTCGTCGGCGGGATCCGCGACGCGCGCGTCCATCCAGTCAACGACACCCGCCACGATTCCCTCACGCACGAGGATTTGGCGCTCGCCGAGGTCGCCGTGCGTGACTGTGGGTTCGAATCGCCACCACGCGACGTTTTCGAGCTGGTGCTCCCACCGATCGGCGAGTCGAGGCGGCACAAGGCCCGTCTCAACCCCGGTGTCGAGCTCGGCCATCCGCCGGTCACGGTATTCGGACGCCTCGTACGCCGGAAGCCCCTGGTCCTCGACGAGCGACGGTGGGAGCTCATGAATCTGGGCGAGCGCTCGACCGATCGATGCTGCGAGTCCAGGTCCGGGTTCCACCGCGGCGAGCGTCAACGGGGTGCCGCTCACCTCGGTGTAGACGACGGCGCGGCCGCCGTCCTCTCCCGTGAGGACGGCCGAGCCCATCGGGCGCGGCACGTCGAACTCAATCAGGCCCGAGTCGTGCGCCCCGCCGAGCGCGAGCAGCAGGCCACGTTCGGCCTCAAGCGCAGCTCCGGCCGCCGCTCGCTTGGGCGCACGCACGATCCACCGCTTGCCGGTCGCATCCTTCACGATGACGACGTCGAAGTCCGTGTCGGAACTCGGGCTGCGCAAGACGTCATACACGTCGAGGCCCGGTACGGCGACCGAGGCGAGCGCTGCGAGGGCGAGTGGTGAACGGGGCACGGAGCAACGGTACGGCGAAACGGGCCATAAGTGCATGTTCCACGCCGCATAGCAGGTGTGCCCGGCGCTCCCGTGAGCGCGTTTGGTGCGGGTACCGTGGGGAGAATGAGTCCCATTCATCTGACCGGACCACTTCTGGTCGATAGGGCGGCCGAGCGCCGCGATACCGTCGACCTTGCCTCCATCGACGCGATTGTGGTGCGCGACGGTTCCGTGCTTGCCCTCGATGGTCAACTCGTGTTGGTTGCACCCGCCGAACAGCCGCCCGCTTCATTGCGCGTCTACTTGGGGCGCGAGTCGGGCAGGGATATCGCCGCGCTCGTACCCGCTGATCCGGGATTCGGTGCGGATCAAGACGGCATCGGCGGTGAGCGCATGGTGGGACTGCGAGACCTGATTGGGGCCCTGGCATTGCGGGGCAAGGAGGGCGCGCGCGATCGCGAACTCGCGGCAACGGCCGTAGCGATCACGACGTGGCACGCGAACCACCCACGCTGCGCGGTGTGCGGCGACGCGACCGAGCCTCGAAAGGGCGGCTGGGTGCGGTTCTGCGACCGCGACCAGAAGGAGCACTACCCGCGCACCGACCCGGCGGTGATTGTGGCAATTACCGACCCCGACGACAGGCTGCTGCTTGCGCACGCTTCGTATTGGTCGTCGCGACGGTTCTCTCACCTTGCCGGCTACGTCGAGCCTGGGGAAAGCTTTGAGCAGGCCGCGCATCGCGAGGTATTCGAGGAGGCGCAACTGGTGCTGACGGACCTCGAATACGTCGCGTCGCAGCCCTGGCCCTTTCCCGCTTCGATCATGGTGGGCTTCACGGCGCGCGTCGAGAACCCGGCCTTCGTGCTCGACCAGGACGAGATCAGCGAGGCGATGTTCGTGTCGCGCGAGCAGATCGTCGCGCTCGTGGCCGACGGCACCGTCATCTTGGCGCCGCACGGCTCGATCGCGCGCAGGCTGCTCGAGGGGTGGTTTGGCGGTCCCGTGCCCGAGCCGGCGCTCGTAGGGCCCGTCGACGTGTAGCGATCGGGGTGCGTTCGGCCTGTGGATGGCGCGAACGCGTCAGCCCCGCCTGACACAATGGCGCGGATGTCTGCTGACGAAATTCTCGAAGCCCTTGACCCCGAACAACGCGAGGTTGCCACCGCGCTGCACGGGCCCGTTTGCGTGCTCGCGGGGGCAGGAACGGGCAAGACCAGGGCGATCACACACCGCATGGCGTACGGGGTGCGCGTGGGCGCGTACAATCCCCATAGCGTCCTTGCGGTGACCTTCACGGCGCGCGCTGCGGGAGAAATGCGCACCCGTCTGCGCCAACTGGGCGCCGACGGCGTCCAGGCCCGCACCTTCCACGCGGCGGCGCTGCGGCAGCTCAGCTACTTTTGGCCCCAGGTGGTGGGAGGGCAGATGCCCTCTCTCGTCGAGCAAAAGGCACCCCTCATCGGCCGCGCGGCTCGTTCGGCGGGCCTGAGCGTCGACAGGCTCACGGTGCGCGACCTCGCGTCCGAGATCGAGTGGGCCAAGGTCTGTTTGGTGGCGCCCGAGGATTACGTGCAGTTCACGACGGACACGGGCCGCCCTGTTCCCGCCGGCATCCAACGCGCGCAGGTCGTGGACGTGATGCGCGCGTACGAGGAGGCCAAAACCGACGCCGTGGTGCTCGACTTCGAGGACATTTTGCTGCTGCTCGCCGACATGATCGGCCGCCACCACGAGGTGGGCGACCAGATTAGGCGCCAGTACAAGCACTTCGTAGTCGACGAATACCAAGACGTCTCGCCGCTCCAGCAGTATGTGCTCGATCAGTGGCTCGGCGGGCGCCGCGAGCTGTGCGTCGTGGGCGACCCCGCGCAGACCATCTACTCTTTTGCGGGCGCTTCACCCCAACACCTCTTGGGCTTCCGCAGAAAGTACGAGGACGCCGCCGTGGTCCGCCTCGTGCGCGACTACCGCTCCACTCCACAGGTCGTGGGCCTGGCCAACGGGATCATGGCCCAGCGCGGAATCTCCACGGAAGGCGTCGAACTCGTCGCACAGCGCCCCTCGGGGCCCGCGGTGGGGTATCACGCCTACGCCGACGACACGTCCGAGGCCGAGGGGGTGGCCGACCGCATCGGCGCCCTCGTCGCCGCGGGTGTGTCGCCTCGTGAGATCGCCGTGCTCTATCGGACCAACAACCAGTCCGAAGCGCTCGAGGATGCTCTCGCGACCCGCGGAATCGGCTATCTGGTACGCGGCGGGCAGCGCTTCTTTGGGCGCGAGGAGGTCCGCAAGGCCATCGTCATGCTGCGCGGCGCGGCCGTTTCTCCTTCCGATGAGCCGCTCGGCGTTCAGGCGCGCTCGGCGCTCGAGGGCGCAGGGTGGTCGGAGGAGCCTCCCGCTGCGCGCGGGGCAGTGCGTGACCGCTGGGACTCTCTTCAGGCTCTTGCAGAGCTCGCCGACGACTGGGATGCCGAATCCGTCGCGGCGACAGGGGAGGGGGCCACCATGCGCTCCTTCGTGGAGCACCTCGCCGAGCGCGCGTCGGCTCAGCATGCGCCCGCCGTCGAGGGCGTGACGCTGAGTACGCTTCACGCGGCCAAGGGCCTCGAATGGGACGCGGTGTTCATGGTGGGCATGTCGGAGGGGCTCATGCCGATTTCGCTCGCGGAGACCGACGAGGGGGTCGAGGAGGAGCGCCGCCTGCTGTACGTGGGCGTCACGCGCGCCCGAGAGCACCTGAATCTGAGTTTTGCGCGCTCGCGCAAGGAGGGCGGCAAGGCCACTCGCAAGCGCACCCGCTTCTTGGAGAAGTGGTGGCCAGACGCGCGCCCTGCCCAGCAGCCCCGCGCCGTCCGAGCGACGGCACACGACCTTGACGCCGACGAGTTGCGCCTCTTCGAGGCCCTCAAGGCGTGGCGCTGGGAGCATGCCCAGGCCGATTCCAAGCCCGCATTTACCGTGCTCGTTGACAGTTCGCTGATCTCGATCGTCAGGAACCGACCGCAGACGCTCGGTGAGCTTGCCAAGGTCCACGGCATCGGGGCGACCAAACTCGAGCGCTACGGACTCGAGGTCCTCGAGGTCGTTGCCGCCAACTAGGCACCCTGAAACCGCGCGCGTCTGGCCGCCAGCTCGTCGCCCACCGGGCCCGCGGCGCCGCAACCGCAATCGATGTCAGCGGTCAACGATCGCGAGACGGGCGGCGCCTCCGTGGTCACCACCCAGGTGCGGTTGAGCCACGCGCGGGCATCCCCTGACCGCCACGCGCCGAGCGCTCCGCACACGAGCCCGGAGACCGAGGCCGCCACATCGGCCGATGTCTGGGGTGGCGCCACGGCGGGAGCCCGCAGTTGAAGCGACAACACGGGCCATGCGGGGTCGGTTGCTGCGCGTTCGTGCCCCGCGCACATTCCGCACGCCCCCTCCCCAGGAATGACGAGTGGGCCCACTTGCGCGCCCCGTTCGTCGGTGATGACGAAGAGATGCGGCGTGTCGGAGGCCATGAGGGCCACCGCGAGGTCGAGCGCGGCGGCGCCATGCGAAACGAGCACCCACACGTCGGCGCGCGGGGCACCCACGCGAATGTTGGTGCCTGGTACGAGCCTCGAAACCGTGTCGGCGGCCGCCGCTTGCCGCGTCGAGGCGAGGCCTCCGGACGCATACGTGTCGCGGGGACTTGCCGCGGCGGGGCCCTCGTCGACAAGCCGAATGGCCCATCCAGATCGCGCCAGCGCCGTGGCCACGCTCACTCCCACGGGCCCCGCGTCGTTGAGGGCGGCGGTCCGCGGCGGAATGGAGGGCCGTGCGGGCGTCAGCAGCCCGGCATCCTCCAAGACTCGCACCACGGGGGCAAAGCGTGATCGTTCGTGTGGGGTGATCACATGCGCCGTCTCGAGGAGCTCGACAAAGAGCCTTTGCTTGGGGCTCAGGGATGCGAGCATTAACGGGGCCCGCACGCCCACCTGCAGCGTGCCGTCGCCCCTGTCGAGCACGCGTGTACCCTGCCGCAGCCTCATCGCACCAGCCTGCCACTCGGGATGGCCTTGCTGGAGGCTATCCACAGGCGGAGCTGGAGTCCGTCCGCGCGCCGGGTCGGGGGACGACAAAGGCCGGGCACCCGAAGGTACCCGGCCTTGACGTCTGGAAAGGCGTTATGCCTTGCCGAGGATCCGGTTCAACTTCGTGCCACACTCGGGGCACACGGCCTTTGCCATGCGGCGACC